>Ga0070685_10000043_pt1 | contig 75315 bp, 68 predicted proteins | sample KBSS13LmetaG_FD_65651 | JGI IMG/M metagenome (GOLD analysis project Ga0070685, IMG submission 65651) | Switchgrass rhizosphere microbial communities from Kellogg Biological Station, Michigan, USA - KBS S1-3L metaG | ecosystem: Host-associated > Plants > Roots > Rhizosphere ...
GGCCAAAACCGCTATACTCCTCTCTACCATGGGACAGTTTCCTCTTACTTTAGGCAGATTTATCGCTCTGGAGCAGGCGGATCATCCGGGAGCCACCGGGGAATTTTCGGGTCTTCTTTCCCAGATCGGCCTGGTTGGAAAACTTCTTGCGCAGGATCTCAGACGCGCCGGGCTCACCAATATTCTGGGGACGACCAGTGGGACCAATGTGCAGGGGGAAACAATCAAGAAGCTCGATGAGATTGCGAACCAGACTTTTTTGAAGGTCTTTGACCAGAGCGGACTTGTCTGCGCACTGGCTTCGGAAGAGATGGAAAAGCCGGTTCTGTTTGCGGAGAATTGGCCTGAGGCCAAGTACATGCTGCTCTTCGATCCTCTGGATGGCTCATCAAACACGGATTGCAATATGCCGCTCGGCGCGATCTTTTCCGTGGTGATGTCTGCATCCGAAGAGCGGATGCCCGCTGAAGATGACCTTATCCGGAAAGGAACGGAACAGGTGGCAGCCGGCTACCTCCTTTTTGGGTCAAGTACCATGCTGGTCTATACGGTTGGACAGGGAGTCCACGGGTTTACATTGGAACCCGACATCGGTGAGTATCTCCTGTCTCATGAGCAGGTCCATATTCCCGTGCGCGGCAAGGTTTACAGCGTGAACGAAGGCAACTCTCATAAATGGGCAGCTGGCACGAAACAATATGTGGATTACCTGAAAGGCCAAGATAAAGCCACAGGGCGACCCTATAGTGGACGCTATTCGGGCTGTCTGGTGGCCGACGTACACCGGATTCTTCTCGATGGGGGCATCTACCTCTATCCCGGCGAGTTGAACAAGCCGGAGGGCAAACTTCGGCTACTCTACGAAGCTAATCCATTGGCGTGGGTTGTGGAGCAGGCAGGAGGAAGAGCCAGCACCGGGACCCAGCGAATTATGGAGGTCGAACCAAAGAAGCTGCATCAGCGTGTGCCATTGCTGATCGGCAGTGCGGGTGACGTCAACGACGCAGAGGAATTTATCCAGGGCAGAAGAATGTAACAACTCAGGTGGATAGGCTGAAGGGGTTTAGCCTGAAGCCTCCGAAAGCTTCAGTCTGAACCCCTTCGGCCTATCTCTCTGACTAGGCACTAGCGTTTCACATCTCACGAATTGACCGGAGGAGAGATATGGCTGATCGAGTACAAGAGATCCTGAGTTGGTACAGCAGCGACAATGCGGGGACGCAGACGAACATCGCCCGTTTGTTGCGCCATGGAAAGCTGGCGGGGATGGGCAAGCTGGTGATCCTACCTGTGGATCAAGGGTTTGAGCATGGCCCGGCCCGGAGCTTCGCCCCCAATCCTGGGGGCTACAATCCCCTCTATCATTTTCAGTTGGGGATCGATGCCGGTTGCAACGCCTACGCTGCGCCACTGGGATTTCTGGAGGCAGGGGCGAGTCACTATGCCGGACAAATCCCGCTCATTCTGAAACTCAATAGCCATGATACGTTGCACGACGAAAAGGATCCGTTGCCTTCCGTGACTGGCAGCGTGAACGATGCGCTGCGATTAGGCTGTGCTGCAGTGGGGTTCACAATCTATCCCGGTTCGTCTCACTGCAACACCATGTATGAGCAGTTGAGAGAGATTGCAGAAGAGGCCAAGGACTGCGGCTTGGCCGTTGTCGTGTGGTCGTATCCGCGCGGGTCGGATATCAGTAAGGAAGGGGAGACGGCCATCGATGTCGTGGCCTATGCGGCACAGATTGCAGCCCAGCTCGGCGCCCATATTATTAAAGTCAAACTCCCTACCGCGCACCTTGAACAGGCTGCGGCGAAAAAGGTGTACGAATCGACCAAAATTCCGATTGCCACATTGGCGGAGCGGGTGAGACATGTGGTGCAGAGTTCGTTCGATGGGCGTCGGATTGTCATCTTCTCCGGAGGGGCCAAGAGTGAGGACGCGCATGTCTTTGAGGAGGCCCGTGCCATTCGTGACGGAGGGGGGTTCGGCTCCATCATTGGGCGAAACTCGTTCCAGCGGCCTAAAGCGGAGGCGTTGAAATTCCTCAATACAATCATGGGGATTTACTCTGGCGAGATCCTCTAATGCGTTGGGACAGGCTGATTGTGTATGATATGCAAATAATCGTGTGGGCGACAAGAGATGAATAGCAGGAATCACCTATGAAACTCGTGCGAGCCTGGCTGGTGCCATTTACGTTAGTCACTGGGGGAATCGTCATCGGGGTTGTGATCGCATCCAACATGGGTTGGTTGCCGACCGGCAGCGCCGGGCCCGAACCAGTTCCAACCCCGATCATTCGGCCAGTGGCGACCGCCCCACAGCCACCGATGGGAGGGGGGGACGGGAAAAATTTCGTTGAGATTGCAAAAATGGTGAAGCCGGCCGTCGTCAACATTGCGGCGACGCGAACGGGAAAGTCCGGAGACAATCCTCATGGCTCACCGCTTGATGACCCGTTTTTTCGCAAGTTTTTCGGCGATGAATTTTTGAAGCGCGATGCTCCTCATCGAGAGCCGAAAGAGCGGGGCCAAGGCTCCGGGGTCATCGTGGAGGCCAATGGTTTGATCATCACCAATAATCACGTGGTGAACAAGGCTGATGAGATTCGGGTCTTTTTGTCGGACAAGCGGGAGTTTAAGGGCAAGTTGATCGGCACCGATGCGAAAACCGATATCGCGATCGTGAAAATCGAGGCGACGGGCCTCTCGACTATTCCCTGGGCTGATTCAGATCAACTGGAGGTCGGGGAATATGTGTTGGCCGTAGGAAGCCCGTTCGGGCTCACCCAGACCGTGACGATGGGGATCGTCAGTGCAGTTGGACGAGCCAGTATGGGAATTGCCGAATACGAAGACTTCATTCAAACTGATGCGGCGATCAATCCCGGGAATTCCGGGGGCGCGCTCGTGAATGTGCGGGGCGAATTAGTCGGGATCAATACGGCGATTTTTAGCCAGAGCGGCGGCAGTATGGGAATCGGGTTTGCAGTCCCGAGCAATTTATCTCGCGCCGTCATGGACCAGTTGGTCAGGACAGGCAAGGTTGTTCGTGGCTGGCTCGGCGTCTCGATTCAAGATTTGACTCCCGAGTTGGCGAGCCAGTTCGGGATCATTGACACGAAGGGTGTACTTGTCAGCGATGTCCTGGCGGATAGTCCCGCGAAGAAGGCAGGGTTTGAGCGGGCTGATGTCATCGTTGAATATGATGGCAAGATCATGGACTCGCCGACGCATCTGAGGAATGCCGTTGCCCAGACCCCAATCGGGAAGAAGGTGTCGGTTAAGCTGATCCGGGACAAGAAGCCCAAAACGATTGAGGTTGCAATTGTGGAGCAGCCGAAGTCCTTGGGCCAGCCAGGCTCAGAGGAGAGCAGGGAATCAGCGGTGCCGACCGGGGTCCTCTCGGACCTCGATGTCCGAGAGATAAACGAAGAACTGGCTGCTCGATATGGGTTGAAAGGCATCGAACGTGGCGTGGTGGTGGTCAAAATCAAGCCGGGAAGCAATGCGGAGGAGATGGGTGTACGTGAAGGCGACATTATTCTCGAGATCAATCGCAAACCAGTCACATCATACAAGTCCTATGAACAAGCAGCTTCTGTCTTACCCAAGGACCATCCGGTTCTCCTGCTGCTCAAGCGGAAAGGCCAAACGATCTATCTCACGCTGAAACCCTAATAAGAAGGTTAAGGTTAAGGCTTAGGTTGAGGCTGAGATGAAAAAAGTTAGGTCTTCACTCAACCTCAGCCTTAGCCTCTCCCGCTGGCAACGACCTTTCCTATGACCAAGATTCGTTCGCGTCGCGTTGAACCCGTTCATCCTAAAGGTTCTCTAGTAGTCGCGCTTGTGCCAGCGGCAGGCCGAGGGCTTCGAATGGGAGGCCCTGTTCCGAAACAATTCCTTTCGATCGGTGGTCAGCCGCTCATCGTGCAATGCTTGCGGGTGTTGCAGGCGGCTTCCGTGATCGACCAGATCATTCTGGCCGTGCCATCTGTCGACATCAAATATTGCGAGAATGAGATAGTGGCGCTGCATCGATTCACCAAAGTGACGAAGGTCGTCGCGGGGGGTGTGGAGAGACAGGATTCGGTGCGGAACGCGCTCGCGCAGGTACCCTCTGACACAGATATCGTGCTTATTCACGACGCGGTACGTCCATTTCTGACGCAACGGATGATCGATGAGGTTGTGGCTCGTGCAAGGAAAGAGGGGGCGGCAATTATTGCACTTCCGATGCGTGATACCGTGAAGCATGTGCGGATTGACGGGATGATCGAACGGACGGTCGATCGCACGTCTTTGTGGCTTGCCCAGACGCCGCAGGCCTTCCGACGGGACTGGATCGAGTCTGCTCACAGCAAAGGGTTCACAGAAGGAGTACGCGCGACCGACGATGCGTTCCTAGTTGAGTGGCTGGGACATTCGGTCTCGGTGGTCGAGGGAAGCGGAGAGAATATTAAAGTTACGAGGCCGGAAGATATGGTGATCGGGGAAGCGATTCTGGCTTCGAGGATGAAAGAGCGCGGGGCCGGCAAGGCGCGCGGGAACCGCGCAAAAAGAAAGTCACGCCTCTCGCGCTGAACGGGCAAATTATCTGGAGTGCCTATGATAATGCGAATCGGTTGCGGCTATGACCTCCATCCTTTGGGACCGGGGCGAAAGCTGATTCTTGGCGGGGTCGAGGTGCCGCACAGCAAAGGCTTGTTGGGGCATTCCGATTCTGATGCCTTGGTGCACGCCCTTTGTGACGCCCTACTTGGCGCAATGGGGGAAGGAGATCTGGGCCGACACTATCCCAGTTCCGATCAGCGGTTTAAAGATATTTCCAGTTTGAAGCTGTTAGAGGATGTAGTTGGGAAGATGCGGGGGAAGGGGTATCGCATCGTGAACGTCGATACAGTCATTATCGCTCAGGCTCCACGGCTCAGTTCGTACTTGGCAGCCATGCAGAAACAAATGGCGCAGGTGCTCGGGGTTGATGCAGATCTTGTTAATGTGAAGGTGAAAAGCGGGGAGGGGATCGGCATGATCGGTCGTGAAGAAGGGATTGCCGCACAGGCGGTTTGTTTGATCGAACGATGCACGAGCTGATCATGTTCTGTTGCTACCCCGGGGAGAGGCGCCACCGTCCCCGGTGGGCCTGTCCCCGTGCGAATCCTGCTTTGTTTGTCTGATTCCTTTGGTCTATTCACTCGTCTGTGCTGTCGCGCTCGCATTAGCTTGACAGGCAGGTGCTCATAAACGCCCTGCGTTCGTCGCCCTTGAGGCCTTTTTCGCCTGCTTCTTTATTGCAAGTTTTCATCTTGTTTTGCTGAGTCCCACCCGCCTTCACCGCCTTCGCCTGCTTTGCGGACATGCATTCTTTCATGAATGCCTTTCGCTCATCTCCTTTTCCTTCACCCAATCCTTTCTCGTTCGCTTGGACGTTGCAGGCCGCCATTTTGTTTTGCTGACCTGGTTCCGCAATGGCAAACGGTGCAATGCACAGTCCGGAAATAAAGAGGGATACTGCCACGATGCCGGTTGTCTTTCTCATACAGGTCTCCTTTGGTTAGAGATGGGTTAGGAGAGAAAGATAGCATACCTTTGTACCGGAGTCTTTAACTATTTTGGTATCCTCTAGTAAATGGTTGCATTGCTATTAGCGGGCAGTTGACAGAGGCCTCCAGCGGCGTTCTCGCGTCGCGTAGAGGGTCAACTTTCACTGGAGTGCGCGCTTGGGTGGCAGGAGTCTGTCACGCAGGATGCTCAAAAAGGCTAACCTTCTCACCCGCCCAACCCCAGCGCGCCAAGACGCGCCTTTCCGCGGGCAAGGCCGCAGCAAATGAAGAAGGCTTAGGTTGAGGTTAAGGTTGAGCTAAGATCAGACTCCTTCCATCTCCGCCGTAACCTTAGCCTAAACCTCAACCTTCCAGAGAGCTGGCGGGCTTTTTCAGCATCCTGCTACTCGTAGTCTACGCGCATCAGGAAAAGACCATGAGCAGGAGCAGTCAGGCCCGCTGCAGACCGGTCCCTGGCTCGCAGGACCTCTGCAAGGCTGGCGGGAGCCCGCCTGCCTAGCCCGACTTCGACCACTGTTCCAACGATCGCACGGACCATATGTTTGAGAAACCGGTCGGCATAGGCTTCAATGAGGATCTGGTCGTCATGGCGGATGACGGTCAGTCGTTGCAGATGGCAGATGGGGTTGTTGTTGTCTGTGAGGGCTCCTTCAAAGGAGGAAAAGTCCTGCGACCCGATTAGTGACGTCGCCGCTTGTTGCATGGCAGCCTCATCCAGCGGCCTATAGATATGCCATACGAATGCGCGATCGACAGTGGGGCGGGTTGGACGATGAAGGATCCGATAGCGGTAGAGTTTGCCACGTGCATCATGTTGGGCATGAAAGCCTGGCTCGACGAGAGTCGTGGAACGAACGGCAATGTCTTCCGGCAGCACCGCGTTGAGTGCCCGCATCCAACTGGACGCAGGCCAATCACGCTCAGTGTGAAAGCTCGCCACCTGCCCGAGCGCATGCACACCTGCATCCGTGCGGCCTGCACCGATAACGGATGTCACGCTCTGGCTGACCTGTTTGATGGCCTGTTCGATGGCCTCTTGGATCGTAGGATGATCAGGTTGCCGCTGCCAGCCTGCGTAACGGGTCCCGTCGTATTCCAAGACTAGTTTGACCGTAGGCATCGAAGGGGGGAATAAAACAGTCAGGACGTCATCGCGTAACAAATTTCGAAGAGGCGAGGAAGGTATTGATCCCTTCCATAAGCCCTTCTGCTACGTGCGTAGTGAAGAGGCCTGTTCGTAACAGGTCTTCTTCAGCAGAGTTCGAGATATACGCGATCTCAGCCAGAATGCTGGGCATACTGGTGAAGCGGAGCACATAGAAGGGCGCGGTTTTCACCCCATGATCCACCAGGGCGTAATGGCCGTTCAGATTACTGACGATGGCTTCTTTCGCGGTCCAGGCCAGTTCCAGTGATTCCTCGATCTTCTTCGCTGTCAAAAGATCGGCAACGAGATATTCCCATCCCACCCCGGTACTGTTGAGCGGGGTCCCATTTTCACGAGCGGCTACTTCCAGCGCCCGTTGGTCCTTTGCTTGTCCAAAGTGGTAGATTTCAATTCCCTTTACAGAGCGCTGCGGGTGGGAATTCACATGGATCGAGACAAAGAGATCCGCTTCCTGCCCATTGGCAAACTTTGTCCGGTCTTCCAACTCCACAAACTGATCTTCTTCGCGTGTCATGAGAACGCGGATTCCAGGCTGTTTGCTCAAAAGGCTGCGCAGTTTCAATGCGACCTTCAGGGTAATATCTTTCTCTTCCGTCCCACGCTGTCCACGTGCTCCGGGATCGCGCCCGCCATGTCCAGGATCGATCACGATGGTCTTAATCGGCTTGGTTCGAGGCTGAACCGGTTGTGGGGGAGTGGGGAGTGGAATTCCTCGGTCGGTTGGTGCTTCACCCACTTGAGCTGTCAGAGGCTCATGGGCCGGCACCACATCGATGACGAGCCGATGCGGATTTGCAAGAGCGAGTAACTTATAGCTTTGAAAAGATCCGGTCGGGAGAGAAACCTCAACCAATCGTTCAGAGTTCTGTGTGATGATGAAGTGGCTAGGAACTTTACCGGCGGCAAGTTTTGCCCTTACGGATTGGCTCAAGGTGGTATTGGGAATTTCAATGGTTATTCCTTCGGCCTGGAGTTGGGGCTGTCTGTTTGGACGGGCTTTTGAGTCAAGATCGAGTACAAGCCTTGACCACCCCGGTGCACTTGCCGTCCGAACATTCTGGATTGTAGTCAGGCCAAGCCCGGTGGGAGACAGGCGTACAGGGGAGGTATGGGATCGCTTAGATTTTGTAAGAGGATCTTGAGGTGCTGTACTCGTTGCTGCATATGCCTTGCCATTGTGAAATGGGTCGAGGGCATGCCCGTGGAGGTCGAACAGTCCGACTAAGAGGGAGAGGGTAAGGATGTGCCACAGGGCTGATCGCATGGGTCGGTACCGACTGTGATGGGATATGGAGTTTTTCTCAAATGCCAGTGCCATTGTCAAGAGGATTGGTCATTCATGAGCGAGACAGGCGAGATTCTCATGCCCTTCGCGCCAATCCCGCTTTTCCCGCCAGTCTCGCCCCGCTCGCGCGTGCCGATTGACAGTGAGCCCTGTGCGCGGTAGTTTCTCTGGCATGGCACTTCATCTTATCGTTGATGGCTATAATCTCTTGGCTCAGACAACCCGGATAGGTGGAGGACCGAACCGGCATTCCGAAATGGCGCGCGAATCGTTGCTGCGAGATCTGGCCAGCTATCGTCAACGTAAATCCCATCCGATTACGGTCGTCTTTGACGGATGGCAGCAGGGATGGGGCACGGAACAGCGGGAGTATCGGCTCGGTCTTCAGATCATCTTCTCTCGACGGGGAGAAAAGGCCGATCAGGTGATACAACGTATGGTTGCCGAATTCGGATCCGCCTGCGCCGTGGTGAGCTCAGACCATGAGATCATCGATTGTGCGAACGCGCGAGGGGCCTTTGTCATGAAGGCCCAAGAGTTTGCAGGGAAGCTTCGCGAGATGCCGGTGCCAACCGGTCTGGCGCCGCACAAAGAACTAGACAGGGGGGAAGATCTCCTCCCGAAACGAGGGCCGGAGAAACGGGGGAATCCGCGAAAGTTACCCAAGGCCTTACGGCAGCGCAGCCGTCAACTCAAGCGATTTTAGGAGGATGCTCAAAAAGGCCGCCAGCATCGTTCTCGCATCGCTCAGAGGCTCAACGTACCGCAAGGGTACGCCTCGCATCTTCGCTCGCTGCGGCCTTGCTGATCGGCCTTTTTGAGCATCCTCCAGAAAACCCCAGCATCACTCCAAAGGTACGAGCTTCTGATTTTCCGCCGGTTCAGCCGCCTAGCGCAGCCTACTAAAGAGTTGTTTCGCATTTCGTGTCGTGATTCTGCCGATCGTCTCGACTGACATCTCAGGCTCACCGGCTCGAAGGGTGGCGAGTTGTTGCGCAACATGGGTGACATAGGCAGGTTCATTGCGTTTGCCGCGATGAGGCACCGGTGTGAGGTATGGGCAATCGGTTTCGATCAGCAACCGATCGAGTGGAACCGTTTTCGCAATGTCGCGCAGCATCGTCGCATTCTGAAACGTAACTATCCCAGAAAACGAGAGATAGAACCCCAGATCCAGCGCATCCTTCGCCAGCCAGGCATCACCGGAAAAGCAGTGGAACACCCCGCCGATTTCTGATGCATTCTCCTCTTTCAAGATCGCTATCGTATCCTCTTGGGCTTCCCGCGTGTGAATGATCACGGGAAGCGCCAGCTCGCGTGCGAGCTGGACTTGTTCGCGGAATCGCTCGCGCTGTTCCTTCGGTGACGAATGGTTGTAATGGTAGTCAAGGCCGATCTCGCCGTATGCGACGACCTTATTGTTCTTGGCCAATAAGCGGAATTCGTCGTACCAGCCGTCGGCGATATGTTTCACTTCATGGGGATGGACGCCAATGGAGGCATAGACCGACGGATGTTGCTCCGCCAGTGCGACTGCCGCCTGACTGGTCACCAGATCGCAGCCGATGGTGACGAAGGTGCCCACACCGGCTTCGTGGGCACGGGCAATCATCGCCTCGCGGTCCTCGTTGTAGCGGGCATCGTCCAGATGTGTATGAGTGTCAAAAAGCATGGAGGTTTCTCGCTGGGGGGTAGGCTGAAGGCTGAAGCTTTTTCAGCATCCGGTTAAACGGGTTTGGGCACGACCATGTCGGCCAATTCTGAAAGCAGAGATTCGGTCTCTTTCCAGCCAAGGCAGGCATCGGTGATAGAAACCCCATGGGCGAGAGGCAGGCCTTGTTTCCAGGTCTGCTTGCCGGGATTTAGATTGCTTTCGAGCATAAACCCCATGATGGATCGGCGGCCCTCTCGGAATTGCCGGAGAACGTCGTGCGCGACCATAGTCTGTCGTCGATGGTCTTTACCGGAGTTGTCGTGCGAACAGTCGATCATGATAGGACGAGCAATGCCCTCGCTTGAGACAACGGACTCTGCGCGGGCTACGTGTTCGGCTTCGTAGTTGGTTCTGCCGCCACCGCCGCGCAGAACGATGTGTCGATCAGGGTTGCCGGTGGTCTTGATGATGGAGGTTAGTCCGTCGGCGTTGATGCCCAGAAAATGATGGGGCTGTTTTGCGGCCACCATTGCATTCCAGGCGACTTCAAGATTACCCTCCGTGCCGTTCTTGAAGCCGACAGGCATCGACAGCCCGCTGGCCATTTCACGGTGCGGCTGGCTTTCGGTGGTGCGGGCGCCGATGGCTACCCAACTCCAGAGATCGGCGATGTATTGGGGTGAGACAGGGTCCAAGGCTTCAGCTGCACAGGGGAGTCCGCGTTTGTTGATGTTGAGGAGGATTGTTCTGGCCAGTTCCATGCCGGTGGCGATGTCGCAGGTGCCGTCTAAATGCGGGTCGTTGATGAGCCCCTTCCAACCGACTGTGGTACGGGGCTTTTCAAAGTAGGTCCGCATGACGATCAGGAGTTGGTCACGCAATGCATCGGCTACCGGCTTTAACCGGTCGGCGTACTCATAGGCTGCCTCTGGATCGTGGATTGAGCAGGGGCCGACGATGACGAGCAGGCGTTCACGGTCTTGGCCGTGCAGAATCCGGCGAACAGCCTCCCTGGTTTCAACGACGAGTCCTGCCGCCTGGTCTGTAATCGGCAATTTGGACTTGATCGTCCGTGGCGATGGCAGCGGTTTGATTTCAAGGACATGCTGGTTATCGAGCGGTCTCTTCATGATTGAGCTTCTCCCCCAGAAGTTGTCTGTATTATCCTGTAAGATAGTGCCGATGGGGGGGTCCCAAAAATATAGCCTATATGACAGGAAATATCCACTGGGAGGCACGTGACGGCTGGAGTTGCTTAGACAGGCTGGTTGATTCTCCTGTTTGACAGCCGAGAATGCCTATGTTAGTTAGCTCGCCCACGATGATCCTACCTGCTTCCATACGACGTCTGCCAGGCTTTCTGCGTGGTACATTGGCGATCGGCCTGGTCCTCCTCTTGCTCGCGATTGCCCCATTTGCCGTGGCGCAGGATGTCCATCACGAACTGGCAACGGCAGACCACGATGGACACGAACATTCCGATACCGACCTCTGCCAGTGGGTGCAGCATCACACGGCTGGGGCTCTGGATGATGGCGCTCCTCTCTTCACGGCACAAGACCTCGTTACCGTACTGGGACTTCCAGCTGACTCCGTTCTCCTACCTATCGAACTCTCCACACCCGGTCCTTCTCGCGCCCCTCCGCTCAGCTAAACACGTCATTCCGATTCACGCTACCCTGCAGTTATCGGCTGGCTCTTGCTCGGGGGGCGTCGTCTTTGACCTTCCACATGACGGCTGGGGGATTGTATGCAAACTATTACACGGTACCGGTGCATCGTTTGTATGATGTGTCTCTGTACCTGTCTCTATCTTGTTAGTCGAGGTCGTGCTGTTGCGGCTGAACCAAACCTCATTACCGGATCGGTTCAGAATCAGGATCTTCGCCGCGTCGGGCAGGTGATCATCGAGGTAAAGGATCAAGAAGGGTCGTTGGTGGAGACCGGCGTCTCGAACGATGCCGGCGAATTCAGAATCCCCGTTCGTGCCGATGGCACCTATTCCGTCAGCGCGGTGCAAGACGCGTATCGGAGCGAATATATTGTGCTGAAAATCGAAGGTGAAGCTCCTCGCCCCATCACCTTGACCCTATCCAAAACCAAAGAAATTGCGCTTGAAGTGCGTTCGCCTCTTGCGCCCATTCAATATAAAGCTTCGAGCGAGACCTATTCGGTGAGTCGAAAGGATATCGAAGCCTTGCCCAAAGGCAACAACAGCGAGGTCTTCGAGGTGCTCGCAACGGTTCCGAGCGTGGCCTATGGAGCGCTCAAGCAGACGCACATCCGGCAAGATCATGCTGGTCAGCAGTATCGCATCGACGGCATTCCCATTCCTGACACGGTCAGCGGCGCGTTTGCAGATATTGTGCCCCCGCGGGCCTGGGAACGAGCGGACATCATTCTGGGTGGAATGGAAGCGCAGTATGGCAATAAGGCGACGATGATCTTGGACATCACGAGCAAGAGCGGGACGAAGCCGGGATTCGGGTCCGCACAACTCTTCGGCGGATCATTTCAAACAGTGAATCCGTCGTTTGAGTATGGAGGCACCGTTGGCGAAAAGGTACGCTATTACGGGTTGAATAGCTTCGTCACAACGAGCCGAGGTCTGGAGCCTCCGACGTCGGGCTACACGAACAATCATAATCAGAGCGAGAAGAATAATACCTATCTGCGCGGTGATTACCAGCACGACAATCGCAATAATGTCAGCTGGATTTTTCTCAATGCCGTAGCGAAGTATCAAATCCCGACTATCCCTAATCTCAGTGCGAATGCAGACGTCCTGACGCTGCTTCAGGCGCAGACCCCAGGCTTTACTCCGGGAGCCTCCCAGAACGTTGACCAATTTCAAAGGGAGAATAATCAATACTCTCAATTGGTGTGGCGCCATGATCACAATTCCGAGAATTTCTCGAGCCTGGGACTCTATTTCCGGAGAGGCGAAGCGAATTTTCATACTCCGAGCCTCGACGCGTTAGTCTATAGCGACGATGTCAACAGCGCTCAAACGGCTAACCAGCGGCGAACGGCATATTCGGGAGGAGGCCGATTCGACCATACCTGGGTCCTCAACAACCAGCATCTCGTGAAAACCGGATTCCAGGTCGACTACACCAGCGCGAGCAACCAGGCGCAGGTCTTTGCGTTCGACACCCCTGGCGGGGTCCCGGTCGGGCCGGTTCTCTCTCTGCAGAGCTCTAACCGGAACATCCAATGGCGAGAGGAGTTCTGGATCCAGGATCAGTGGACCCCTCACGAACAGTGGACGTTCAACCTGGGTGTGCGAGGCGATATCATTCAAGGGTTCTACAATGAAGGACAAGTCAGTCCCCGCGTAGGGGCCACGTATAAATATAACCAGTCAAATGTCTTCCACGCCTATTATGGCCGGCTGTTCACCCCGCCGAATGTCGAGCAGATCGCATTTGTAAATCTCAATACCCAGAACACCACGGCTGCGCCGGATGACCCGACCGGCTTCAGGCCCCGGGCGGAGCGTTCGCACTACTTTGAGGTAGGGAGCTACCACGCAGTCAGCCGGTACGCCACGTTACAGCTGACGGGTTACTACAAGCTCGATCACTATATGTCGGACGCCGGCCAGTTCGGCAGCACCCCTATGCTGAATTACTTTTCGTTCCAAAACGGATGGAAACGAGGTATCGACGCAGCATTGAAGGTGCAATTCAACGATAAATTGATAGGGCGCGGCAATGTCGGCTGGGGGCAATGCAAGGGGTACGGGCTGCAGTCGGGGCAATATCTCCTCGACAACAAGGAAATCTCCGACATCAATTCAAAGGGCGGGGTCTTTTGCGACCACTCGCAGCTCGTGACGAGTTCGGCTGTGGTGACATATCAGCTTCTGGAACGAACACATGTCACAGGTCAGATGTTGTACGGATATGGCTTGCGCACGTCAGTCGACGACGATGCAAAAACGAATTCTACGCATATGCCTTCCTATACCGTTTATAATGCATCGCTTACGCATGTGATCCCGTTACCCTGGCACAATCAAAAGCTGCTGCTGGGCTTCGACATCATCAATCTGCTTGACCAGCAGTACTTCTATAACCGAAGTGAAGGAAGCATCGGTCTGGGGATTGCGCATGCGGGGGCGCCACGGTCGTATTACTTCCGTGCTCAATGGTTCTTTTAACCGGATGCTGAAACGGGGGCGGGGTAGCTGGGACGATCCCCGTGCTCGCGCAACGCGCGGTCGCAGACTCCCCTCGTTGGACGCGCGCAGTCGGGATCATCCCAGCTACCCCTTATCCATTGGGTAGTTCGCTGCGGCCTTGCCTGGGACAAGGCGCGTCTTGGCGCGCCAGGGCCGGGAGGGTGAGAAGGTGGCCCGTTTGAGCATCCGGGGGTTTCAAGATCGTAAAATCAGATCTTTGCTCAACCTTAACCTCGACCTCAGCCTTCCTCAGGCGCTGCGGCCTTGCTGGATGACCTTGTTGGGCATCTGGTGATATAAGAGAACAGTCGGAGAAGAACAGAAGAGAGATTGGCAGACGATGAGTTCATATCGATTCGTTGCGCTGTCAGTGGGGTTCTGTGTTTGTTTCTGGCCAGCTCTTGCATTGGCGGCGGCCGGGGACGAGGCCACGCATGAGGGCGACCACGAAGAAGATGTGCTGGAGTTGCCTGAGGTTCATGTCCATGGCCTCCCCCTCAACAAGGATCAACAGTTAGGACCGGTTCCCAAAGCCACTCCCTGGCCAGCCATTCCTCCTGGATTGGACGGCAAGGAACTCGACGATTGGATGAAAGTGCGCATGTTGGTTTCCAAGCACGCGACCGTGACGGTGGTCGTGTTGGAGCCAGCCAAGCATCGCGAACTCACCGTCGCCGGCATGGTTGCATTAAGCCAGTGGACTTTTGATCCCCAAATGAAGGGCGACGAGCCGGTGGATGGAGAACTCACCGTGCGCATCCACTATCGCACCCACTGATCGCATAAGAGCCAATGGCGTATGTCTGATGGCACAGACGATCAAATATACTAAACAGACCAGATAGACCAAACGAACCGGACAGACCAGATAGACCGTTTCAAGCTTGACGGTTGACGAGTGACGCTTTATCGTCTCCGATATGAGTGTAGACGAATCTCTTTTCCGCGCCATTAACAGCCTCACCGGACAGTCCGATCCGCTCGATTGGCTTGCACTTACCCTTTCCAACTCAAGTCTTCTCTGGGCACCAGGCATTCTTCTCACTGGATATTGGTTATGGCTCTCCTGGCGAGAGGTCCTTCTTGCAGCGCCCCTTCTTGCAGCTTCTATCGGCTTGCTCGATTTCCTGGGGGCGCGAATCAAAGACCTCGTTGCCCGGCCACGTCCTTGTATGGCATTTCCGGACATCCATCAGATCGAGGCCTGCGGTAAGACCTTCGGATTCCCATCCAATCATGCGATCAACACCGCGACGACAGCAGCCTTTTTCCACGTTCTGTATCCCCGTTCAGGCTGGGTGAGTTGGCCGCTGGTCGGGCTGATCGGTCTCTCGCGCGTATATATAGGCGCCCACTATGTGACGGACGTGCTGGGAGGCTGGGTGCTCGGCGGTCTGTTCGGCGCCGGTGCCGCGTGGCTGCTCTTGCGCTACTCTCGCATTGTCCGCAGATCACGCGAACATACCGTAGTTTAGTCCGGTTAACTTGTCGTGCTCGCAGGATTTTCTAAACAACGCAGGAGTTCTGCTTGGCAGCGCTCCTGGTCGTAGCCTCGTCCGATCAACACGATCGCGTGGCTTGGTTCGTCGAGCAACGTGATAGGCGTGATGGTAGCATCGCCTGGCGGCGCGTATTGAAATTCTTGGAGCTCCGGTCCTTTGGAGAAGCGGAAAAAGCCCTTTGCCCGTTCAAGTTCTGGGGGCAATGTCTTCATCCAGCCGAGAAATCGTTCGAAATCCAACGTGCCGGGAAGACGAATGGTTGTGGCGATGGGATGGTACGATGCCCGTGCGTTCGTAGCATGTGATTTAGGTACTCCGAACTCCACATTCACCGGAGGTGCCGTCGATATGCGGGTGATTGGTTTGAGTAGACCTGGAGGATCAACCCTGGCGTGACTGGTCTCCCAGACCCTTGCATATGGGTTCTGTGAGATGATCGAGTTCTTGAATCCCTCCCAATGCCCCGGAACATAGAGGTCTCGCTTATTCAGAATGAGTTCGTCCGCGCATCGAATTGCTCGGTTGGTCACAACCCCCCCCATGCTCTCCCGATCTGTCGGGATCGGATGGAGGAGAGCGATGACCTTTTCCAAGCGTGTGAGCCGAGCTGTGTAGAGGTCCGTCACGCCGTCGATGACTTCTGCCGGATCAGCCATGCCGGAGCATTCCAGTATAATGACATCAGACTCATAGTCTCTCACCAGTTGCGCAATCCCCCAGGATAGGTCTTCCTTCGTGTCGCAACACACGCATCCGCCTGCGAGGTTCATCACCTGCTCGGCGATCGTGCCGGCGCGGGGCCCATCGATGCTCACCTCACCGGCTTCGTTCATCAACACGCCGGTTTTTTTGCCCTGACTCTTCCAGTATTCGAGCAGGCGCATTAAGAGCGTGGTCTTGCCTGCGCCAAGAGCACCGCAGAGAACATAAAAAGGGATCGGGGAGGTAGCCATGTCTCAATTCCGCTGCACTAGCGCGTGAAGCGTCGTTCGTGAAGCCCGAAAACCAGCTGGTCTGATCAACCAGTCTCGCCTGTTCAATGGTGCGCATGGACAAGCGCCTCATCCTTGTGCTGCTTGGCCAACGTGGTGAGATCGCAGTGGATCTCCTCTTGGTGACAACAGTGGGTCCCCATCTGAATGGTCATATGTCTGATACCGAACTCTGTGCTAACCCGAGCGCGGATAGCATGGAGCAAGTCATTGGTGATTGCCGAATCGTCTCCCTCGACCAGTATATGACAGGTCATCATAATCAAGCGAGGTTCGACTGCCCAGATATGGAGGTCATGGACGTTTCTTACGCCGGGGATCGCCTCGATAGTTGCAGCCACGTGTGAGGCGCTGATCTTCGAGGGGGTCGATTCCAACAAGACGTCCAGCGATTCTTTAAACAGGGGCCAGGCCCCTCTGGCAATGGCGATGACGACCAGCATGCTGATCAGCGGATCGAACAGGGTCCAGCCTGTGAATAAGATGGCTCCGCCACTCATCACGACACCCAGTGAGACCCAGGCGTCGCCCAACATGTGCCAAAAGGCGCTGCGGATGTTAAGGTCGTCTCTAGCCCCTTGCTTCAAGAGGAGTGCAATCCCTAAATTGGCGGCGAAACTCAGGGCCGCGATCACCATAACCCAACCCCCGTCTACCGGAACGGGTTGCAGGAAACGTTTGACCCCGACGACGGTAATGCCAAAAGCCATCAAGAGCAGGATGAAAGAGTTGAGAAACGCTGCGACAATGCCGGCTCGATGGTAACCGAAGGTACGGGTTTCACTCGCAGGCTTGGCAGTCAGGACGTGCGCATAGAGTGCGAGGAATAACGCTCCCTGGTCGACGAGGTTATGGCCGGCATCGCTTATGAGTCCCATGCTATCGAGCAGCCAACCACCAATGAACTCCGCGACGATGATCACCGCGTTCAGCGCCAAGGCAAGAGAAAGTCGGGAGCGGAGATGTTCATACGAGGCCAAGGTAGACATCAAATATAGTTTCGCACGCGATTCGCAGCACGGCAAGTGTTGGAAGAATAAGTAAGACCGTTCCGGTGTTAGAACCGACCAACCTGAGCGAGTTCGTTAAAGACCGTCAGGTGGCGATTGCGCTAGGCAATTTTTACGGTGCTCGCTTTTGCTGCGGTAATCGCTCGCTGAGCACGGGAAACTTTAATTGGCTAATACCGATATTTCCGCTCGCCGGATCTGCTGCCACAACACGCAGGGTGATGCCGTCCGGGGTGTCCTTGGAGGGCGGCACAAAGAAGGGGGCTTCAAAACCAGAGTTGTCGCCGGCATAGAACATTTGCAACCGCTCGACGATCCGGTCGCCGATCAGTACCTCACCATAGATGTGGACTTTCCTGGAGTCCCAATCTCCATGGGGCCTGACTAGTGCACCGGACAGAGTTCTGATCGAGGCGCGGAGCATCACGTCGTCTTTGGCGATCAGTGATTCTCCTGGCACAGGGTGTTCGATGCGGACGATATATCCGTATAGAATGAGCACAATGCCGTCCTGGGTCATGTCTTCACCTGGAACGAGCCAGGTACGTTTGGTCACACGCTGGGCTGATGCCGGATAGGACAGTGGGCCTTCTGCCGTAATGTCGACGAGAATCGGGTGGGCCAAGTCCAGTGTGGTGGTGAAGGAAGCGGACGCTCGCGAACTATAGAGAGGCTCTCCCATCATGCGGGGTGTGCGCATGATCTGATTCTGGTCTCCCGCCTCGCCCTGTTGCAGGCCGGAGACGAGAATCTGTCCGCTCGCGACGTCCGTAATAGTAACTCGAGCTCCGCCCACGTCCTTCCCCAGTACCATCGATCCCTGGGCTACGACGCGGACAATAATCGTCGTTGCCTTTGACTCATTCAGATGTTGGTCGGAGAGTGGGGATTGGTCAGCCGAGATGGCGAGACAGGGCAGGAAAATCAGGAGAACCCATAGAGGAAGAATACGGCAGAGCCCGATACCTGCGTGGTTCATTTCACTTTGGTGCCGGGATCGACTTCTTCCAGGATTGTCGCGAGGCCACGAACTTCGCTGTCGCCTGCGGCCAGGACCATACCTTGCGATTCGATGCCCATCAGTTTGGCTGGTTTGAGGTTAGTGACAACAATGATTGTTTTGCCGACCAGCGCCTCTGGATCGTATTTCTTGCCGATGCCGGCAACGATCTGCCGTTGTTCCACTCCCTCACCTAGGCTGACTTGGAGCTTGACCAACTTCTCCGACTTGGGGATACGTTCCGCAGTTAGGACTTTCGCGGTCTTGAGTTGAATCTTCATGAACTCGTCGATGGTGATTTGCGCCGGTGCAGCAATAATCGGAGGCGCGGCTGTTGCTGGTGTGGTGATGGCTGGCTGCGCAGGGGTCGGGGTATCACTCACGATTTTCGCTCCTTGTGTGTGTGATTCGATGCGAGGAAAAAGGCCGATGCCCTTGCGGATCTTGACGCCAGCAATCGGTGCAGCCCATTCATAAACCTTTTCAGGCAATGATTTTGAGAAGTCGAATGCAAGGCCCAGTTGCTGCGCGAATTGCTCGGCTGTCTGTGGCATATAGGGATAGATGAGCACGGACAGGACGCGAAGGGCTCTTGCGGTACTGTTGAGGACGGTTTTGAGTTGTGTATGGTCGTCCGGGTGTTTGGCCAACTTCCACGGAGCGGCTTTGTCGATGTATTCGTCGCATTGCGCGATGAGTCCCCAAATGTGCTGAATATTATCCCGGAATGCCAATGCGGTAAATCCTTCCTCGATCCTGTGAGGCATTGTGCGCGTGGCGTTGGCGATCTCTTCCTCCAGTACGGGCAACACAGGTTGACCCGCTTCGGGAATAACGCCCTCAGCAAACCGCTCAATCATGGTCAAGGTGCGGCTCAAGAGATTGCCGATTCCGTTTGCCAGATCGCTATTGATACTACTGATCATGGCCGCTTGGGAAAAATCTCCGTCCTGTCCAAAGGGCACTTCACGTAAGAGGAAATAGCGGAAGGCATCGACGCCAAAGGTCTCGACCATTTTGTTGGGATCGACGACATTGCCGCGGCTCTTCGACATCTTCTCTCCATCCACGGTCCACCACCCGTGCGCGAAGATGGTTTCAGGCAGCGGGAGGTTCAGCGCCATGAGCATCGTGGACCAATAGACCGCATGGGTGGTGAGAATATCCTTGCCGACCAGATGCACATTTGCGGGCCAGAAGCGGTGGAGACCCGGCTTGTATTCGAGGGCTGAAATATAATTCACCAGCGCGTCGAACCAGACATAGGTGACGTAGTCCTTATCGAAGGGCAGTTCAATGCCCCAGGAGAGACGGGATGTTGGACGCGAAATGGACAGGTCGCCGAGTTTCTGAGTGGTCAAGAAACCTAAGACCTCATTACGGCGTGATTCGGGGCGAATGAAGCCGGGATGCTGCGTAATGTATCGGACCAGGCGTTCTTGATACTGCCCCATCCTAAAAAAGTAGTTGTGCTCGCTGATTCGTTCAACTGGCCGTTTGCAGTCCGGGCAGAGGCCGTTTTCTACGTCTTTTTCGGTCCAGAATCGCTCGTCGAATGTGCAGTACCATCCAGTATATTCTGCCTTGTAAATCAGCTGATTATCATAAAGTTTCTGAAGGTATTGTTGAACGGCATTCTTGTGCAGTAGATCGGTTGTCCTGATGAATGCATCATTGGAAATGTTCAGCCGTTTCCAGAGGGTCTGGAATTGAGGCGCCAGTTTGTCACAATGGGTTTGTGGGTCGATGCCGGCTTTGGCCGCAGCCTGCTGAACCTTTTGGCCGTGCTCGTCAAGCCCGGTAAGGAAGAAAACCTCTCGTCCCTGGAGACGCCAATAACGGGCGAGGACGTCGGCAGCCACGGTGGTATAGGCATGCCCGATGTGGGGAACGTCGTTCACATAGTAAATCGGCGTGGTAATGTAAAACGTATTCTTGCTGTCCATGACTGTGTCGGAAGATACCAGGTTGGCGGCGAGGATGCTAGGCTGTGGCTCTTGTTGGCGTGAGTGCGAGTGCATCGCGCAGCCTCAGCAAAATCGTCTCCAGCGCCATATGAAGATTGAGGTTCCGCGTGGCACGCTGCTCGGTCGTCTCTATTTCACAAAGCAGGTCCAATAACTGATCGGTATTGGCCTCCTGCGCGTATGACTCTAACTTTCTCAGATCATCAAGATAGAGTAACTGGTCGCGGTCTCCTCCGACCTGAATCAAAATGAGGTCGCGGATCCAACGAGCGAGCCAGGCGAGGATGTCCTGTGCACGGGCGGCCTTTGCAATTGTTTCTGCAGATGAGAGAATCGACTCGATCGATTGTAAGGATTGAGGGCGGACCAAATTTATGAGTTCTTGTTGGCGTGCACGAGTATCTTTTACATCGATTGTAAGAGCTTCCCCGAGTCGGCCTTCGCTGATGATGGCAAGGAATCGTGCGTCATCGGGAGAAATTTCGCGTTTCAAGATCAGGGCAGCTTCCACCTGTGTGCGGGCCGGTGCCGTAAAGCGCAGGCTTTGACAACGTGATCGAATGGTGGACGGGAGGGCGGCGGGCCGACTCGAGATGACGAGAAAGAGACTATGGTCGGGCGGCTCTTCCAAGGTTTTCAGTAGAGCATTCGCCGCCCCGATTGTCATGCGATCGGCGTCGTCGATCAGGCAGATCTTTCTCTCGGCGATGAGCGGGCGATACATGATCTGATGCTCGATCTCGCGGACCTGCTCGATCTTGATCTGCCTGCTGGCCTGTTCCGGATCCGGCTCGATGATGACGAAGTCCGGATGAGTATGGGATTCGATCTGTCGGCAGGAGCGGCAGGCGCCACAACTATCGAAGCGCTCTGCATCGGGAGGGTATTCGCAGCTGAGTGCTTGCGCGAGTCGAGTGGCCGCCAATCGTTTTCCAATCGCCTCCTCGCCATGGAACAGATAGGCGTGAGCGAGGCGCTTATTTTTTACGGCGGCTTGTAAAAGAGCGATAGGTATGTGATGGCCGATACAGTCATGAAAGGGCATGCTGACTCCGGCGTGTGGAACGATGCGGTCGTGCGAGCCACCTTAGCACGATCTGAGTGATCTCGTCTTGGACTACTTGCGAGGGCCGGTTCGCATTGACGATTTTCATGCGGGCAGGCGCCTCAGCCGCGAGTGTCAGAAATCCCCGTCGCACCTTTCGATGAAATCGTGCAGTCTCATGGTCCAGTCGATTCTGCTGTCCCCGATCGGCGCGCCGTCTGGCTAAGCCCACTGAGACCGGGACGTCGAGTACAAGCGTGAGGTCCGGTGTCAATCCATTCGTGGCAACCCTGTTAGCTGCCACGAGCCATTTCAGATCGAGGCCCCGCGCGAACCCTTGATAGGCAAGGGTGGAATCGGAAAACCGGTCGCATAACACCACGGTGGCTCGTTGGAGTGCAGGTGTGATGAGATGCGTGACGTGCTGGCACCTTGCAGCGAAGATCAGCAGGGCCTCAGTCCGAGGCATGATCGGTTCCTGAGAAGGCGCCGAGAGTAAAATATGTCGAATTGCTTCAGCTGAAGGCGTGCCACCTGGCTCTCTCGTTTGGAGTACTCGATATCCTGCCTGACTCAGCACGTCCGCCAGGTGGCGAATCTGGGTACTTTTCCCACTGCCTTCGACTCCCTCCAGAGTGATAAACAGACCACGAGTCCGCTGTCTTCTTGCTCTCATTTTTTGGCACCATCGGCGGTGAGGAAAACGGGCGGGATGGTATTCCAAGTGGTTGAAAATAGCAAGAAAAGGCTTGCGAGGCCCTCGTAAACCTCTGTATGATGACCCTCTACTTCTGTGGGCACGTATTTATGCTGAAAACCTTGCTAAAACGCTACTTTCTGACCGGCTTGCTCGTGATTATCCCCATCTGGGGAACGATCCTGATCCTGAAGGCCCTGTTCGTGGCCGTCGATGGCATTCTCGGAGATCTCCTGGCCCGTTTGGTGCCCAGCCACTATGTGCCGGGTCTGGGGATTCTGGCCTTGATTGTTTTGGTTTTCATGGCCGGCCTGTTTGCCACGAATTTTATGGGCCGGCGAATCGTGAAGTGGTGGGAGGATTTGCTGAATCGTGTCCCACTCGTGCGGGGGATCTACTCGACGTTGAAATCCGTGATGGATATTTTGTCGTTCTCGGACCATGCGTCCTACAATCGTGTCGTGCTGATTCAGTTTCCCAAGAATGGCCACTATTGCATCGCCTTTGTGACCGGTGTGACCAAAGGGGAGATGCAAGATCTTGCGCAGGAGCCGCTCATCCATGTTTATGTGCCGACGTCACCGAATCCGACGTCTGGCTATTTCCTTCTGGTGCCGGAACATGAGGTGACATCTGTCGACATGAGCGTGGAAGAGGCGATGAAGCTGATCGTCTCGGGCGGCCTCAGCGGACCCTCCACGTCCCTGTCATCGGCCGTAGCGGCCACGACGAAGTGGAGTGATGTGAAACAGCCTGAATCGGGAGTGCCAATCGGATGATTCGTTCACGAGCCACTGATATTGTGAAAGGGAAGCCGCGGGTCAGCTCCGACGGGCAGGGGATGATTGCCGGTCTTGCGGTGGTTGTGATGGCTGCCGGACTTGGGAAGCGCATGCGCTCAAAGCAAGCGAAGGTGTTGCATCGAGTGGCCGGCCAAGCCATGGTGCTCTATTCGGTGGGGCTCGGATTGCGGATGGCTGGAGATCGTGTGGCTGTTGTGGTGGGGCATCAGGCCGATCTGGTTCGCGAGGTGATCGGCCGTGCGACGTCTGGAAAGAGCGGCAAGTCTCCCGTCTCGATTGTTGAACAACGGGAACAGTTGGGCACAGGCCATGCGGTCTTGCAGAGCCGTCCGGTATTTGCGGTAGGCAAGCGGGGCGCTCCGTCCAGTTATCTGATTTTGAACGGCGATACGCCTTTGCTCCGAGAGTCCACCGTGCGTGAACTCCTTCGCCTTCACGAGGCGAGCCGCGCGACCGTGACTGTTCTCACAGCGGTGCTTGACGACGCAAGTGGATACGGGCGTGTCGTCCGCACACAGTCTGCCGAGCAGGCGGTCTCTCGTATCGTCGAAGATCGTGATGCCACTATAGAGGAGCAAGCGATTCGTGAAATCAATGTGGGCACCTATGTGGTTGACGGGGAGTTTCTCTTTAGCGCATTGGAAAAACTCGATCCCAGTAATGCCCAAGGGGAATATTATCTGACCGATATTATACATCTCGCGGTAGACCAGGGACGTCGTGTAGCGGCCATGGCACTCGACAATCCCGAGGAAGGACTGGGGGTGAATACGCGCCGACAGCTTGCCGAGGCTGAACAGGTGGTGCAGCAGCAGATCCGGGATCGCTGGCTGGATGCCGGGGTGACGATGGTCGATCCGGCCACAACCTGGATTGATGCCACGGTCATGATCGGCAAAGATACGGTCCTCTATCCCAATGTGACACTTGAAGGGACAACGGTCATCGGGGAAGATTGTGTGCTGCGATCCGCTACCAGACTGAAGAATTGCATTGTCGGCAATGGTGTTGAGATTCTTGATCACTGTCTGTTCATCGATGCGCAGGTCGAAGACGACGCGCATCTGGGCCCATTCGTTCACTTGCGTCCCGGTGTCATTGTGCGGAAGAAGGCCAAGGTCGGAAATTTTGTCGAGATGAAAAAGACTGATCTGGGCGAAGGATCGAAGGCCAACCATCTGAGTTACCTGGGGGATGCAAAGATCGGCAAAGGAGTCAACATCGGCGCGGGCACCATCACATGTAACTACGATGGCCTGAGAAAGTTTGAGACGGTAATCGGAGACGGAGTCTTTCTCGGTAGCGATACCCAGTTGATTGCACCGGTGACGGTGGGAGCGGGAGCCGTCATTGCAGCGGGCACGACGGTCACCGAAGACGTGCCGGAGGATGCCTTGGTGATTGCGCGGGTGCCCCAAGTGAATCGTGCAGGGTGGGCCGCGCGCCGGCGGGCATTACCGACTGGGGTACCCGGTGAATCGAAGTCCACTCGCCTGACGCTTGACGCCTCACGCCTTACCAGGACACCACTGTCACAGGCTCCAAGTGGTAAGCAAGTAAAGAAACGGAGAGGTTAAATATGTGTGGGATTGTCGGATATGTGGGTAATCAGGAGGCGGTGCCGATTCTCATCGAGGGTCTCGCCAAGTTGGAATATCGAGGTTACGACTCCGCCGGCGTCGCGGTGTCACAAGGTGCGAAGATCGAAGTCCGGCGCTCGGTCGGTAAACTCTCCAATCTTCAGAAGTCGCTCAACGAGAAAGCGATCAACGGCACCGTGGGAATCGGTCATACGCGCTGGGCGACGCACGGGAAACCCTCGGAGCAAAATGCCCACCCGCACCGTTCGAAAGGCTGCGTGCTTGTGCACAATGGTATCATCGAAAACTACCAGCCGTTGAAACAGCAATTGGAAAAAGAGGGGTACAAGTTTCATTCGGAAACGGACACGGAAGTCGTGGCGCACCTGATCGATCGATATCTCCAGCAGGGCATGAAGTTGGCCGAGGCGGTACGAGCTGCCACCAAGGATGTGCGCGGAAGTTATGCGCTTGCCGTCATTTCTGAGCGGGAGCCGGGAATGATGATCGCAACTCGCGCAGGATGCCCGCTCGTTGTAGGAACGGCCGCAAAGGCCTGTTTCGTCGCGTCTGATGTGATGGCGATGCTCGCTCATACCCGTGACGTGACCTATCTCGAAGAGGGCGATGTGGCGGTTGTGACCTCGACAGACATTCATTTCACCGATATCGAGGGACGGCCTGTCAAACGGAAATTGACGAGGATTACCTGGGATGCCTCCGCAGCGGAAAAGAGCGGGTTTCCACACTTCATGCTGAAGGAGATCCATGAACAGCCACAAACGATCCTCGACACGATGCGCGGGCGCTATTCTTACGATACCGGCGAGGCCGATTTGCCCGATATTGGATTGACACCCAAGCAGTTTGCCGCAGTCGGCCGCATCTGGATCGTGGCTTGCGGTACCTCGTGGCATGCAGGGCTGGTAGGAAAGTATTTGCTGGAGGAGATGGTCCGTACGCCAGTGCAGGTCGACATCGGCAGCGAATTCCGCTACCGCGATCCGCTGGTCGGTAAAGACGATCTTTTTATCACAATTTCGCAATCCGGCGAGACTGCGGACACGCTGGCTGCCGCGCGTGAAGCAAAGGAGAAAGGGGCCCGTGTCGTCTCGATCGTGAACGTGGTGGGCAGTACGCTGGCCCGCGAGTCGGACGGCGTCCTCTACACTCATTGCGGGCCTGAAATCGGTGTCGCCTCGACCAAGGCGTTTACGGCGCAACTGACGGCGCTCTACATGCTGGCCTTGCATTTGGGCCGTGTGCGCGGAACCCTATCCATTGCCGACGGCAAAGCCTGGCTCGATCGGCTGGTCCGACTTCCGGTGTTGGTCAAGCGGGTGCTCGGTCGCGAGGCGGAGATTGTCGCGATTGCCAAACGGTATCATAAGAAACGCAACTTCTTGTTCCTCGGTCGCGGCATCAATTTTCCGATCGCGCTCGAAGGGGCGTTGAAGCTGAAAGAAGTCTCCTACATCCATGCGGAAGGCTATGCAGCGGGAGAGATGAAGCACGGTCCGATCGCGCTCATCGATAAGGACATGCCGGTAGTCGTGTTGGCGCCGAAGGACCGGTTGTACGAAAAGACCGTGAGCAATCTGATGGAAGTGAAGGCCAGACATGCACCGGTGATCGCGCTTGTAGCGGAAGGCGAGCGCGAGTTAGGAAAGTTCGCCGACGCAGTGTTCACGATTCCCGATACCCATCCGTTGCTCTCGCCGATTTTGTTTACGATTCCATTACAGCTCTTGGCCTACCATATTGCCTTGCTGTGTGGTGCGGATGTGGATCAGCCACGGAACTTGGCCAAGAGCGTCACGGTAGAATAATAGGATGTTGAAAATGGCTCCCAGCGGCGTTCTCGGTCGTCCGTCTCCCTGCGACGTACCCACCGGTGACAGAGCTGTCTCGGCAGCTCGGGGTGGGCGGGTGAGAAACATACGCCTCAGTCGCCGGATTCCCTGCGGCCTTGCTGGAAGACCATTTTGAACATACTTGGAGAAAGAGAAGAGTGGAAATTACACAGCAAGAAGTCGAGAAGGTGGCAAACTTGGCCAGGCTTGCCTTGACGGAGGGTGAGAAGGCTGCGTTTGCGAAACAGTTGAGCCAGATCCTCACGCATGTGGAAACCTTGAAACAGTACGATACCAGAGGCGTAGAGCCGACAGCGACCATGCCGGGGCACACGAATGTGTTTCGCCCGGATGGTGTACGGCCATCGCTGTCAGTCGAGTCTGCCGTGGCCAATGCACCGGAGTCGTTCGATGGATTTTTTGTTGTGCCAAAAATTATCGAAGATCGGCAACCCCTTTAAACGAGGTGTGAATGTTCAGGCAAATGTTGCGGTCGAAAATTCATCGGGCCACGGTCACCGAGTCCTGTCTCGATTACGAAGGCAGTCTGACGATCGACGAGGATCTGATGGATGCAGCGGGAATTTTGCCCTATGAAGCAATCATCTGTTCAAACCTAAATAATGGCGAGCGTTTTATGACCTATGCCGTGGCGGGAAAACGCGGTGCTGGTGAGATTATCCTCAATGGGCCGACGGCAAGGAAAGGTGCAGTGCGCGATCAGATTATCATCTTCTGTTACGAGTATTACGCGGAAGAGGAAATCAAACGGCATGCGCCCAAGATCGTCCGGGTCAACGAGAAAAACCGGATTGTGGCAGGGAAGACGAAGCACTGATGTCGATTCACACACTCTCACTTTTCGATCTCCATGAAAAGTTCACCGCCGGCGCAGTCACGGCGGCGGAGATCGTTCGCGCCTATGGATTGCGGATCAGCCAGGTGGAGTCCAAAGTGAAAGCCTACATCACTTTGGCCAAGGATGCGGCGTTTGCGCAAGCAGACGCGCTTGATGCTTCATTAAAAGGGTGGCGCAAGACATTGCCGATGATGGGTATGCCACTGGCGATCAAAGACAACATCTGCACCGAGGGGGTGCTCACGACCTGCGCATCCCGGATCCTTGGAAACTTTGTCCCACCCTACGATGCGACCGTGATCGCCAAATTGCGTGCGCAGGGGTATCTGCTCCTCGGAAAGACTAACCTAGATGAGTTCGCGATGGGTTCCTCAACCGAGAATTCCGCTGTGGGGCCCAGCCGCAATCCCTGGAATGTGCAGTGTGTGCCCGGTGGATCCAGCGGAGGATCTGCAGCGGCTGTGGCGGCCGACGAATGTGCCGCGGCGCTCGGGTCCGATACCGGCGGGTCGATCCGTCAGCCTGCGGCGTTTTGTGGAGTGGTGGGCCTCAAGCCAACCTATGGGCGGGTTTCCCGGTATGGGTTGATCGCCTTTGCCTCCTCGCTCGATCAAATCGGACCGATTACAAAAGATGTGAGGGACGCCGCGTTCCTCCTTGGGGCCATTGCCGGCCATGACCCCTTGGATTCCACATCGGCCGATGTGCCGGTGCCGGATTATCTGAAGGCGCTCAAGAGGAAAGATCTCAAGAAGTTGAAGGTAGGTGTGCCAATCGAGTTTTTTGCGGAGGGGTTGGATCCGGAAGTGGAAGAGGTCGTGCGGGCGGCGATTCAGCAGCTCAAAGAACTTGGTGGGGAGATTCAGGAGATCCAGTTACCACGGACGGACGCGGCAGTGGCGACTTACTATGTGATTGCCACGGCCGAGGCCAGTTCGAATCTGGCCCGATATGACGGTGTCAAGTTTGGGCTTCGCGCCAAAGAGACTAAGGATCTGCTTGAGTTGTATATGAAGACAAGACAGGAAGGTTTCGGGGCGGAAGTGAAGCGCAGGATCATGCTGGGGACGTATGTGCTGAGTGCGGGCTACTACGACGCGTACTATGGCAAGGCGCAGGCGGTGAGAACATTGATTCGTCAGGATTTCGAGGAAGCGTTTCAGAATGTCGATCTTATTGTGACGCCTGTAACACCCACTCCAGCATTCAGGTTTGGAGCGAAGGCCAACGACCCATTGCAGATGTATCTGTCTGACATTTTCACCATCTCGGCGAATCTTGCCGGTGTCCCTGCGATCTCGTTGCCCTGCGGATTCAGCCGGGAAGGGCTTCCCATCGGATTTCAGCTGATCGGCCGTCCCTTCGCAGAGGAGACGCTCTTGCGAGCGGCTTATGCGTATGAACAAAGTACGCACTGGCGAACGAAGAAACCAGGAGTGCGGTGACACGTAAGGCGTGAAGCGCCCCTTAGGGCTGACGTCTATCGCCTAACGGAGGAAGTATGACAATCATTGAAATGGCTGTGATTCTGGTGGCTGTTGCGTTTGCGGTACTGGTGGGCTATTTCGTGCCCATGTTGATTCAAGTCCGTAAGACTGTCGCGGAGTCCGAACAGCTTCTCGCCAAAATGAACACCGACCTGCCGCCGCTGATCGGTGAGCTCCGGGCGATGAGTCACCGTGTGAACGATCTGACGGAGCAAGCCCGCATGGGGGTCGAGCATGCTGCTGTTCTCTTGCATGCAGTCGGTGAGGTTGGAGAATCGGTGCAACAAGTTCATAATGTGGTGAAGGGCTCGAGTGGATCAATGTTGACCAATATGGCGAGTGTTGTAGCAGGAGTTAAAGCGGCAACCCACGTTATGAAGGCACGATTTCGTGAAGAAGGAGGGCATCACAATGGCGGATGATCGAGGTTCCTCATCGGCAGGAGTTTTGTTGGCATTCTTGAGCGGTGCCGCGCTCGGTGCGGTGGCGGCATTGCTGCTGGCTCCACAGGCCGGGCGTGAGTCGCGCGAGCAGTTGCGTGGGTATGCCCGTCGCGCAGAGGGTAATCTTCGCGACTTGGCCGTTCGGGCAGGTGAAACGTTCGAAGAGGTTGTGGGGGAAGGAAAAGAATACGTGGACTCGAAAAAATCGGTCCTGCGTGAAGCATTCGACGTCGGCCGTGAGGCGATGCGGCATGAGCGTGATCGGTTGCGTGGAGAAGAAGAACATGGCTGACCGATGATATACGAAGTCGTGATCGGCGTAGAGGTGCATGCGCAACTGCGGACGAAATCCAAGCTGTTCTGCGGCTGCGGGACAATGTTCGGACTTTCGGCCAACAGCCAGACCTGCCCCTTGTGTTTGGGGCTTCCCGGCTCGTTGCCTGTGATCAACCGGGCTGCGGTCGAGATGGCGGTGCGAGCCGGCCTGGCATTGAATTGCACGATCGCGGTGAGCAATCTCTTTGCACGCAAGAACTACTTCTATCCTGATCTGCCCAAGGGCTATCAGATTTCGCAATACGAGGCGCCGATCTGCGAGCACGGCTGGATCGAAATTGCGGGAAGTGAAGGTAAAAAACGCGTCCGTATTCGTCGTGCTCATTTGGAAGAAGATGCGGGAAAAAATGTCCACGTAGCAGGTGCGAACGGGAGCCGTGTCGACTTGAATCGAGCCGGAACACCGCTGCTGGAAATTGTAACTGAGCCGGATTTGCGTTCGGCTGATGAAGTCGTGGCCTATTTGAAGGGCCTCCGTGATGTGCTCATGTATCTCGAGGTTTGCGACGGCAACATGGAGGAAGGGAGTTTCCGCTGTGAACCGAATCTTTCGCTCCGTCCGTTGGGCCAGAAGGAGTTTGGGACAAAGGTCGAACTCAAGAACATCAATTCATTCAAGTTTGTAAAGGATGCCGTCGAGTACGAGATCAAGCGCCAGACGAAGGTATTGAGCGAGGGAGGTAAAATCGGTCAGGAGACCCGCCTCTGGAATCTCGATCGCGGCGAGACCGCGGTGATGCGGTCCAAGGAAGAGGCGCATGACTATCGCTACTTCCCCGATCCTGATCTGGTGCCGCTTCAGTTGGACAAAGAGTGGATCGAAGGTTGTCGGAAACAGATGGTCGAATTGCCTGCAGAGAGAATGCGACGATTTATCAGCGAGTTTTCTCTGCCTGAATACGATGCCGGAGTCTTGACGAGCTCCAAAACGATGGCGGACTATTTCGAAGCTTGCGTAAAGTTGTTCAATCAGCCCAAGACAGTCAGCAATTGGGTCATGGGGGAACTTGCCAGAGAACTCAACAATTCAGGGGTGGATGCGAGCGCCTCACCAGTTTCGCCTGAACGGTTCGTTACGCTGCTTCGGTTGGTTGAGCAGGGGACGATCAGTTTGAAAGCTGCGCGTGAGATTTTCCCCGAAGTCTACAGCAGCGGGAAGACTCCAGAACAGATCGTTCAGGAGAAAGGGCTCATTCAAGTATCCGATGAAGGGGCCCTTGGCAAGATTGTCGATGACGTGCTGACGGAGAATTCGACGCAGGCGGCCCAGTTCAAAGAGGGAAAGCAGCAAGTGCTTGGATTCCTGGTCGGGCAGGTGATGAAGGCAAGTGGAGGTAAAGCAAATCCTGGAAAAGTGAATGAGTTGCTGAAGAAGAAGTTGGGATGAGGCTGGGTGCCTTCGTTGCTCGCGGAACGCGCACGATGAGACTGTGCTCGTCCGACGCGCGCAGTCGAAGGCAACCCAGCCTCATCCCCTGAGAGTGACTGGGGTGGGGATTAGATAGCGACCGGACAGGCTGCTCAAAAAGGCGGCCAACGAGGCCGCAGGGGAGAGAAAACCGGAGGCGTACCCTCTGGGGCGCACGGTGCGACGAATAAGGAGCACCACGTCTGTGCGCGCCGCCGAGTCGGTGAGGCGGCCGGGTCCCCGTTGAGGATTGTGTCGAGCTGTGAACGAAGATCGGGGAAAGCGTGTCTTGGCACGCTGGGGCTGGGCGGGTGGAATGGTGCCTTTTTCAGCAGCCTGAGAGGGAGAGTATGAGCACGATTCGTGAGATCAAGGGGCGGCAGATTTTGGATTCGCGGGGGAATCCGACGATTGAGGCGGAGGTTGCGCTAGAAAGTGGAGCGCGTGGAAGGGCGGCGGTGCCGTCCGGGGCATCAACCGGCGAAAAAGAAGCGATTGAATTGCGTGATGGCGACAAAAAGCGGTGGATGGGAAAGGGCGTTTCGAAAGCGGTTACCAATATCAGCAAGCTGATTGCTCCGGAGTTGTTGGGGAAAGACGCGTTCGACCAGGTTGGTATCGATGAGACAATGATCGATCTGGATGGCACGAAAACGAAGGGGAAGCTCGGCGCCAACGCCATTCTCGGTGTGTCACTCGCTGTGGCAAAGGCGGCAGCGGCAGAAACAGGCCAGCCGCTCTATCGATATCTTGGCGGAGCGAATGCGAGAGTGCTGCCGGTGCCCCTCATGAACATCATCAATGGTGGGGCCCATGCCGACAATCGTTTGGACTTACAAGAGTTCATGGTCATGCCAGTTGGAGCGACAAGTTTCAGCGAGGCGCTCAGGATGGCGACCGAGGTGTTTCATACACTTAAGTCATTGTTGAAGAAAAAAGGGTTGAACACGGCAGTAGGTGATGAAGGAGGGTTTGCGCCGGACCTCCAATCGAATGAAGAGGCACTCAGCCTGATTATGCAGGCGATTGAAGAGACCGGCTATAAACCGGGGCGTGATATTGCCCTTGCATTGGACTGTGCGGCCAGCGAACTCTATGAGAAGGGCCGGTACTTCCTTGAAGCCGAAAAGAATCCAGAACGTTCCTCTGAAGAGATGGTCAGTTATTACGGAAAGCTTGTAGACCGATACCCGATTCTTTCGGTCGAAGATGGGTTAAGCGAGTTGGACTGGAAGGGTTGGAAGATGATGACGGAGAAGTTGGGGAAACGGGTACAATTGGTCGGAGACGATGTGTTTGTGACGAACGTGGAGATCTTTGCGAAGGGGATCAAGGAAGGGATCGCAAATTCCATCCTGATCAAGCTCAATCAGATTGGCACGTTGACGGAAACGCTGGAGGCGATTGAATTGGCGAAACGGTCCGGGTATACGGCGATTATTTCACATCGATCCGGGGAAACAGAAGATACAACGATTGCAGACGTGGCGGTCGCGACGAATAGCGGGCTCATCAAGACCGGATCGCTGTCCCGAACGGATCGCGTAGCCAAGTATAACCAGCTCCTCCGGATCGAGGAAGAGCTGGGTCGAAATGCGGTCTATCGTGGCCGTGAAGCTGTGCCCGGGCGATGTTGATGGTGAGTGAGCGGCAATGATCATCAAGCGGAATCGTGGACGGCAGTGGCTGGATTGGCGGCGTCGCATGATGACGGGCGCCCATTATGTCGGAGTTGCCATGTGTCTGCTGTTGCTCGTGGTGTTGATCTTTGGCGATATGGGTCTGCCGGGTTACCTCTCTATGCGTGAGCACGCCCAACGGTTGGACACAGATATTCAGGAGTTGCAACGGGCGACCCGTACGCTTCGAGGGGACATTGATCGTCTGGAACATGACCCATCGAAAATCGAGCAGTTGGCGCGTGAACAGCTCGGGTACGTGCGTAAAGGTGAAACGGTGTATCAATTGATCCCATCGCCATGACAGGAGCGGCTCAGCCGGTAGCATGATGAAGTTCGGGACAGTAGCGATTATCGGACGGCCCAACGTCGGCAAGTCGACCTTGCTCAATCGGCTGCTCGATCAGAAGGTTGCGATCGTTTCGGACAAGCCGCAAACGACTAGGACGAGAATTCTCGGGATCGTGCATGCGCCTGGCGCGCAGATCGCCTTGCTTGATACCCCGGGATTGCATAAGCCCCAACACCTGCTCAATCGTCGCATGGTCCGCACCACGGTCGATGTGCTGGAGGAGGCAGATATCCTGTTTGTGTTAATGGACTCAACGAGTTCCCCCGGTCCGGGTGATCTCTTGGTCGTCGACCATCTGAAGGGGGCGGTAAGGAAGCGTCCCCGTCCCGTGATTCTGGTACTAAACAAGGTGGATCTGGTCAATAAGCTCAAGTTGCTTCCGTTGATGGAAGCCTATGCCAGATTATTCGAGTGGACAGACGTGGTGCCGGTATCGGCTGAAACGGGCGACAATGTCGATCGTTTGTTGTCGGTCACGGTGGCCCATCTTTTGGAAGGAGATGCGGCCTATGATGCGGACACAGTCACAGATCAATCCATGCGGACCTTGGCGGCGGAGATGATTCGAGAGAAGATTTTACGTCAGACCTATGAGGAAGTGCCCTATTCGGTTGCCGTAGAGATTGACGAATTTGTCGAGGAAGGGAAGCTTGCTCGCATCGGTGCGACGGTACTGGTCGAGCGGGAATCTCAAAAAGCGATCCTGATCGGGAAGCACGGAGAGAGGCTTAAGGCGGTCGGGATCGATGCACGACGCGATATGGAGCAGATCTTTGACATGAAGGTGTTTCTCCAGTTGTGGGTGAAAGTGAGAGAAGCGTGGAGAGAAGATGAGCATGCCCTCACGGAGTTGGGATATTAGCAGGATGCTGAAAAAGTCCGCCAGCGGCGTTCTCGCATCGCCCAGAGGCTCAACGTACCGAAGCGTACGCCTCGCCTCTGAGCTCGCTGCGGCCTTGCTGAACGGACTTTTTGAGCATCCTGCGTGGGCATATTGCTCTGGTTCAAGACTTGATGGCATTTGACTTCATACTTTTAGGCCCGATGTGACGATGCAGCCGACCGAACGCGTAACAGAATCAAATCCGGCGGACCCTGGTCCTCGCCCTGGGGATAAAGATCTCCTCCGCGACACGCTACGTGATCAGGCCGATCGGGGCAGGACTAAATCCGACATCGTGCTGTTGTCGGTGCAACGGCTGTTGCACCGGGGTGCAATCACCAATCTCGCGAAGATGCTGGGCCGGATGCATCAGGCTGATATTGCGCAAGTCATTACGCATCTCTCTTCCCCCAAAGAAAAGAGGGAAGTCTTCGAACTGGTGCGAGGTGAATCGAAGCGCGGCCAAGTGCTGAGCGAGCTTGACAGCGACAGTATCAATCAAGTGCTGGCGGATCTACTGCATTCGGATATCGCCTGGCTGATCAAAGACCTCGGCCCTGACGATGTGGCCTATCTCCTCGGGATGTTGCCGGAAGAACGGGCCAAAGAAATTCTCTCGCTGATGCGGAAGGAGGACTCCACGGAAGTTGCCGACCTGCTGAAGTATCCGAAGGGTACGGCAGGCGGCATCATGACGACAGAGTTCTTTGCGCTTTCTGAAGATGCGACGGCGCAGGATGCCATTCAACGTCTCCAGCTGGCGACCGATACGGAAATGGTGTTCTATATTTATGTGATCGACAAGGACGAGCGCCTGGTTGGGGTGCTCTCACTGCGGCGGTTATTGACGGTCCCTCCTTCGACGCCACTGAAAAACTTCGTGACGCGCGATATTATCAGTGTGACTGTCGACATGGACCAGGAAGAAGTCGCCCGTCAGGTGGCGAGTTACAACTTGCTTGCGATTCCGGTCCTCGACAACGACAACAGATTGGTCGGTATTATTACGGTTGACGATGTTGTAGACGTGATCCGGGAAGAAGCGACCGAAGACATGCTCAAGATGGCCGGTGCGATTGAGGAGGGGACGGCCTCAAAATCTTCTAGTCTGGCGTCGGCGAAACACCGGCTTCCGTGGCTCTTTACGAATCTGGTCGGCAGTCTGCTCTCTGGTGCAATCCTGTGGGAGTTTCGGTATACGATTCAGGAAGTCGTGGCCATCGTGAGTTTTATTCCGGTCATTGCCGCCATGGGGGGGAACGTAGGCCTCCAATCCTCGACCCTTATCATCCGAGGATTGGCGACAGGGCTGATCGAACTGACGGATGTGCGCACGGTCTTTTTTAGGGAAATCAAGGTAGGACTACTGATGGGGCTTGCCTGCGGTGTGATTCTCACTGTCGTTGGTTGGATCTGGCATCAAGAGTTCCTTGGCATGGTCGTTGGGGTATCGCTGATTTTGGCATTCATGGTTTCGACCAGTATGGCGACATTCATGCCTATCTTTCTGAAGCGCATGGGGGTGGATCCTGCCGTAGCAGCCGGCCCTTTTGTGACGACGGCGAATGACATTACGGGTATTACCATTTATCTCTCTCTGGCCACCGTATTCATGGGATACCTTCGCTAGCAGGATGCTGAAAAGCCCGCCATCTTCGTTCTCGACTCATCGAAATCCTCAACGGGGACCCGGCCGCCTCACCACTCGTCGGCGCGCACAGACGTGGTGCTCCTTATTCGTCGCACCGTGCGCCCCCGGGGGTACGCCTCTGGTTTCGACTCGTCTGCCGCCTTGCCGGACGAACTTTTTGGGCATCCTGCTGACCGTACGGCACTATCATCTTATGTGCACAAAAGCCGAATTATTCAGGAAACTAATAATGGGAAAGACTGTGCAGCCTGACGGCCATGCCTATCTTCTGTCTCGACAGGGGTATCTCCCATGCCGCTGATCAAGACTGCAGCCATCACGCTGAAAAGTCGGAAGTGGGGTGATGCGGATCGTATCGTGACCTTCTACACCAGGGAGAAGGGAAAGGTTCGAGGTGTGGCGCGTGGCGCTCGTCGGATGAAGAGCCGGCTCGGCGCGTCACTCGAACCCCTGACCATCTGCCATCTGAACTTGTTTGAAAAGTCCGGTGATTCGCTCTATAGAATTTCTCAAGTCGATCTCGTGGAACCGTTCATGAGTTTTCGCGAAGACTTGACGCGGATGACCGCTGCCGCACGGATGGTCAACGTGGTGGGCGCGGTGACGCCAGACGGAGATCCGGACCAGCAGCTTTTTGAAACGCTTGAACAGGGGTTGCGGGCATTAGTCATGAGCCAGGATCCGGCATTGACGGCCCTCTTGTTTCAGATTCGGCTGCTGGGTCTTATCGGGTTTCGCCCTCAGACCGATCACTGCACCACCTGTGGTAAGAGTCGGTTGATGGGAGAACCGCAGTTCTCACCTCTGTCGGGAGGTCTGGTCTGTGTCGCCTGCGCCGCGCGCCAGGCTTCCCGTTGTGTGCCGCTCTCGCGAGGGAGCCTGGCATTTCTTCAGCAGGCGATGAGGCTTTCGCCTGCTGTGATCGATCGTCTGAAGGCCGCCGGGCAAGTTCGGCACGAGGTGGAGAACGCGATTGAAGGGTATGTGACGGTAGTGGCAGGCAGACAACTCCCTCCTGTGAATTTTCTCTCGGTTCCGTCCCGTGGATGAGGCGTTTGTCAGTAGGAAAGTCACTGCGCAGGTAGATAGACTGAAGGCTGTTTAGGGTGGGCCGTGCCCTCGTAAAAAGGAATGCGTGAACCATGGCTGAGACGGTGTGTGAGCCGAGAGACATGACCTGGATTGAGAAGGGGGTGTTGGGTATCGAATGGAATGATGGGCACAAGGCCGTCTATCCTGTCCGGTATCTCCGTCAGCAATGTCCCTGCGCAGCTTGCGTAGATGAGTGGTCTGGCGCTCGACGATTGCAACCGAATGATGTGCCGCTCTTAATCATGCTGCAGGATGTGCAGCCGGTCGGGCGGTATGCATTGCAATTTACCTGGAGCGATGGTCACGATACAGGGATATACTCCTATGCTCTTCTTCGTCGGCTTTGTCAGTGTGATAGCTGTCAGCCCGTGAAGCCTGTTGAACCAAGGAGTCGGCGTCTATTGTGATGAGTTTTACCGGCACCGTTGGCCAGACCTGTGATGGTGGACAGCGGCCAGGGCGGGTTGGTTTTCTGCGGCGCTCTGGCTGGGCCTGGGTGTTCGTCGTAATGGCGCTTGGGTCGGTCCTCAGTTGCAGCGGGATGCCCCCAATGGAAGTACAGGAGCAGCATGTGCGAAACAATGAGTTGCTGCTCCATCAGTTGACTCCCCGCGCATTTGTGGGGGCTTGGGGGGCGCCGACATATCAACATGTCGAATTTATGCAGTTTTTCGGTATGAAAGACGACTCGCTGATTCCACGGTCAAGATTGGCAAGCGGAGAGCCGCCTCGAGGGTGGGAGGTGCGTATAGAGGCCGGCGATGCGTTGTTTCTGGCATATCCGGACCGTGGGTGGCTGGTGGTATTTTTTGAGGAGCGGCTTGTTTATCGAGAGGCGCTGACCGCGGCCGAACTCCATGCGTTAGGACGAAGTTGGAAGCACGAAGAGAAGTTTCGCTCCAGATTCGAAGTCCCTGCTGCCCAGTAATGCGATGCTAGGAGTCTGCCGATATTGATCTTTCTACTGCAGCGGATCCTCGACTCTCTGCATAGCGTTTTGTACCCCCTGAAGCGTATCTTGTTATCGCTCGCGACTTGCGCGAAAGGCGGGGCCGGTCGGAAGTTTATTTTGTTGAGTCGCGCTTATCCCGCGGTTCTAACTTGGTTCGTGCCGTTCAGACTGGCAATGCGGACAGATTTTTAGGTTTTCTTTGACACAACAGCCCCTGAATCTACTCATGGTTGCCTCGGAAGCGGTCCCCTATGCGAAGACGGGCGGGCTTGCCGATGTCGCCGGCGCCTTGCCTCTTGAGTTGGCGAAGCTTGGCCATGATGTGATTCTCCTCCTGCCGCACTATCGTTGTCTGAACGAGTCTGGAAGATCTTTCCGTCCTGTCTGTTGGTTACGGGTGCCGACACCTCAAGGGCCTGTCGATACGTTGGTTGAAGAAGATATCCTTCCAGCCGGCCAAGGTGATCGTCGTCTGAAAGTGTGGACGATTCGGAACGAAGGCTTTTTCGACCGCCCGGGGCTGTATCAACATCAGGGTCTGGACTATCCTGATAATCTGAACCGGTTTTCATTCTTCTGCCTGGCGGCGATTGAGGTGATGGCGTATCTCCGTACCGCATGCAGATGGAAGACCCATCTCCTCCATCTGCATGATTGGCAAACAGCTCTCTGCGCGGTCTATCTCAATACAATCGCGCGAGACCGGGAGGATGTCGCTGCTCCTGAGGTGCGCTCTGTGCTGACATTGCATAATGTGGGATATCAAGGCCTTTTCCCTGGAGAGCAGTTCGAAAATACTGGTCTGCCCCTCTCGCTTTTTAATCCCGGAGCCATTGAGTACTATGGCCTGGTGAATCTGCTTAAGGGTGGAATTGTATTTGCTGATTATGTCACGACGGTCAGCCCCACTTATGCGCGTGAAATTCTGACGCCAGAATTCGGGTTTGGACTTGAGGGTGTGCTGCGCAATCGTGAGGACCAACTCCTGGGAATTCTCAATGGTATCGATGCCGATCGGTGGAATCCGGAGACCGATTCCTATCTGCCGGCCAAATATTCAATAATGGATCGTTCTGGGAAACTGCTGTGCAAACGATCGCTTCAGCAGGAGTTTCAGCTGCCAGAGACAATTACTCCGATTCTTGCCATGATTGCACGGTTGACGTCGCAAAAGGGTTTAGATCTTGTGGCAACCATTATTCCACAACTCATGGCAATGGATCTGCAGTTCGTGATCTTAGGAACTGGCGAGCCGGACCTCGAAACAAGATTTAAGGAACTGCAGGTTCGCTATCCCCATCGCATGGGACTTCGAATCGGCTTCGATGAAGGGCTCGCGCATCGTATTGAAGGCGGAGCAGATATCTTTGTCATGCCGTCTCGGTATGAGCCCTGTGGTCTTACCCAGCTCTACAGCCTTCGCTATGGCACCGTTCCTGTTGTGAGAAAAATCGGTGGATTGGCTGACACAGTTGTGCCGCTGACTGACGACGCTCAGCATGTAGGACGGGCGACGGGATTTTATATTGAAGAAGACGGGGCCGACGCTTTGCTGGCTGTCTTGCGCAGTGCTGTGAAGATGTATCGAGATCGATCGAAGTGGGATCAATTGATCGAGGCAGGGATGGCTGAGGATGTATCTTGGGCTCGTTCGGCGAAAGATTATGACAGACTCTTCTTGTCCTTAGTGAAGGGATGACAGCCACAGACCTTGTCACGGCTAACGAACGGGTCCATTGGCGAAGCTGGATCCTGAGACGGCGAGGGAATTATGTGGGACTAGCCAGATCTAGCGGAGGTTGAGTGTAACCTCTATAGCGCTTGGCTCAAGATCGGAAAGTAAGGATTTTGCCTGGAGGCTGTAGTAGGAATATTCAGATTGAGGTTGATAGCTCAGGATTGGCCTGAGAAGGTCTTTGGCATCATCGAGTTTCCCTGCTTCTACGGCAGCGAATCCTGCCCGCAAGGAACAGGCAGCAGCCATAGCTTTCACATCGACTGCGAACCTAGCAGCTGGAGTGGACACGTACTCTTCGAGCTTGTTTGGCAGGGGGAGAATAAACCCTTCTTCGGTGAGCGAATGGTTGGCTGCCTTAGTCAGGGTCAATGCATCCTCTCTTAGTTGGGCAAAATCGCTGGTGGCTTGGCAGTGAGAATAGATACTCCACAGGCTCATGAAGCTTCCGTTGTCGATTGGAGCTGCCTGTACCGGTTGATCTAGCTGAAACCCAGCCAGGGAAACCAGAACACTTACTACAATCACGCGCAGGGTCTTCATATTGCCTCTGTCCTCAATTTGTCTTGCTACCGTTCAGAATCTCTACCATCACTGCATGTGCACTGAACCAGCAGTGCAATCAACAGACCAGAGCACAATCATATAAGTCATTGATTTACAATGACTTATTAGACGACTCGAAATGAATCGCTGTGTTGTATTTCGCGCACTATGGTATTTGCAACACAGGTATTGTGTAGATTAGGAATTGAAGACGTGAACGAGGATTCCGGTCCTGGTCGTAGAGTTGGTTTTCCTCATGATGTGTTTAATGTGTTCCTTGACAGTCTGTTCAGTGATCTCAAGAGCGTTTGCGATCTCTTTGTTCGTCCATCCCTTAGCCAGATGTTCAATAACGGATTGTTCGCGATTCGTTAACTGAAACTTTTCCCTCGCTTGGTCGGTATTCAGTTGTTGTCGTCTGGCTAACTCTTCTAAGGTGACAACGAGCCTTGCATGCTGAACCCCGCCTCGATCCGGTAAGCCAAACCCCCGCAGCAGGATTGGTTTTTCAGGATTTCCAGCCACACGCTTGATCTCGAATTGTTCCCAGTCTTTTGCTTCGGTGCGCACATGGAGGGCTTTAATGATTTCTCCGCAGAGTTCTGTCAATGCGGTCGGCAGGACTCCATGGCCGGCCTTTCGGTTCGATTGAGTCTGTTCAGCCGCATTGATGAGTTTTGACAACTCTGAAGCCTGACGGTTCATATGGAGGAGTTGCATGGAAGCTGAAAGGACAATAATACCTGAACCCACGCGCTGATCGGCGAGATTGTCTGTGGGATCTACAAGGGGCGACGAATCATTCATGGTTGGAGGAATAGCATTACGGTCAAAGAAGAAATGAAACTTCAGAGTGGGAATACTATCTAACCCTTTTGGGGTAGTCAACCATTTTAGGGAGAATCAACACCACCCACACTTAGGAGGAGCAAAGCCTACGTCCTCGGTATTGTCTCTACTTTTCGCCCAACCTATAGTGTGAAACACAATGAGGGGAAGGCACTGACTATTTTGGTCCAGTCTTCCATGTCATGGCATGGAAGACTCCGATAGAACATCTTGAGCCAACGTAACAAAGTGAGCGGAAATATTTTATGGAACAGAGGAGGCGCGACGTGGGACAGACAGAGTGGGAGTGGCCGATCGTAGATTCTCAGAAAAGTCACAGCGAGCGGGCAGCTCTCATCAGAGAGATACGGTACGAAATGACAGGGCCACCCAGAGCCTTGCCCATGTCGACTCAATGTGGGCAGGCACTCTCACTAAACATCAGCAGCGGGGGGATGTTGCTCTTGATGGACCAGTCTCCGGAGGTTACGCAGGTATTAAAGGTTCATGTGCCTACCCCAATTTTGCTGGCTGGTACGCCGACCCTCGCTGAAGTACGCTGGACGAAAAGGCTGCCGTTGGGGAAACCCAGTGGGACTGGGATGTTTTTTATTGGATTGAGGTTTATGTTTTAAAGCACGCGTCAACCATCTCGATGGTTGGCATTTTCTTGAAGGTCCTGGCCATTTCCTGAACATCAAAACGCTGCGTTCGCAGAGTGGAAGGGGAACACTATGATCGATGCCATGTTGTATGTAGGAGTCTCGATCGTTTTTTTCATCGGACTCCTGGCAATGGGATTAGAGATGGTTCCATCGTAGTCTTGGATAAGTTTCTTGAGAACACTGCGATCCGAAAGTATTCCACATCATACTGCTTCATGCTCGTCCCTTTCTGGAACGCGAGATTACTCGGGTAATAGTTAGCCAGATGCCTCCTCTCCAGTAATACCGCTGGGAACAAGATCTCCAACATCTAGTAAGCGTCAAAACGAGACGTTTCCTGGAATGGAAGGAGACATCGGGCACCTAGTGGAGAATACCTCTTTGTGGGGGAGAGCCCCTCCCAAAGAGGGGAGGCCATATAGTTTGTCCCTGCTAAAGACGCCGCCCGGAAGTCACGGACCTCCCACCCAATCTGGATTCGAGTTGGATCAGTCGCAATTGCATGGTACGTGCCCTCTGGATGATGGGTTTACTAGCAAGAGTGATGGACGCGAATAGGGGAATGTGGACTCACAGCAACTTCTGAGGGTGATACCCCTCGGAGTGGGAATATTCTTCATGATGTTCCCAGGCTATATATGTACAGCATCTATGCAGAGAAATGACCATATTGAAGGTTTCTTACACCAAACAGAGATTTGATTTTAATCAGAGGAAGGTGGCCATGCTTGTTGGGATACGCACTCTTTCTATAATGAGTCTGGTAGGCATGATGGCCACGACGGCCTTGGCGCAATCAACACCACCTGTCACGAGTCCAACCCGTGATTCCTCACGCGAGAAGTCGTCGCTAATTGTGACGACAGACTACATCATTGGACCGGAAGACGTCCTGGACATCACTGTGTGGAAAAACTTGGATCTTTCCAAGACGGTACAAGTGCGTCCCGATGGGAAAATTTCTTTGCCATTGATCGGGGACGTGGCCGCGGTCAGCCGAACCAGCGCGCAATTGACCGAGGAAATTTCTACTCGGTTGAAGTCATACATGGAAAATCCTACGGTATCTATTGTAGTCAAAGAGGTGAATAGCTATGCCATTTTTGTGTTGGGCGAAGTGGCTAAGCCCGGTCGCTATCCGTTAAAGAGTAAGACGACCTTGCTTCAGGCCATCACGCTGGCGAGCGGGCTTACACCGGTGGCGTCGAGGAACAAGATCGTCATTTTCCGTTTTGCCAAGGATGGGGAACCGTTGATGAAAATCAAGGCAAGTTATGACGACATTGTCTTGCGGGATGGAACTGGTCAGAACATTGAGCTGAAGCCTGGCGATACTATCGTCGTGCCGTCTGAATCGATGGTGGTGATCCCAGGCCAGTAGTGGCGCTCGAGTGCACGTTCAACGGAACCAGTCGGAAACAAGAAATAGCTGCCAGGGTCTCTTGAGAAGGAGGAATCTGATGCGTTGCGTTACAAGTTGCTTCCTCGTTGTACTACTAGCCTGCGGCATGGCCGGTTGCGCAGAAGACCAGGTGAATTACAAAGTCGATATGGTTGCGCCTAGTGAGTTTCTCTTGGGTCCGGAAGACGTCCTGGTCGTGACGGTCTGGAAAAACCAGGATCTTTCTCGAGAAGTGGCGATTCGTCCCGATGGCATGATCTCGATGCCGTTGATCGGCGATGTGCCTGCAGCAAATTTGACGGCTAATAGCCTCGCGAAGCGCATTGCCGAGCGATTAACAGAGTACATGGCATCTCCCATTGTGTCCGTCCAGCTGAAGGAAGTGAATAGTTATTTCATCTATGTATTGGGGGAGGTGCCGAAGCCTGGCAAGTATCCTCTGAAGTCATATGCCAATGTCATGCAAGGTATTTCGTTGGGCGGCGGGTTCACGCCCTTTGCCAAGAAAAACAAGATAAAGGTCCTGCGTGCGACGACCGAGGGTTCCATGAAAAATCAGATCGAGATTCCAGTTCACTATGACGATATCTTGAAGGGGCACGCCGCTGTCGGCAATTTCTATCTCCGGTCAGGCGATGTGATTGTGGTGCCCTAGTTGGTACCACGATGTCGCATCCCTATCTGGCAGGGATGGTTCTGATGGTTGTGCTGTGTGTTTGGGCTGGGCTGGTGCCCGTTGGCCACGCGCAGATGAGTGGTGGCTTGGACGGGGGGGCTACGGGCTTTGTGACGGTCGATCAATTGTGGCAGGGGAGCCAATCCGTTCGGGAGCGGCCAGCAAATGGGGCGGGTGAATACGCACAACAACCTGTTCACCACCAATCTGGTGGTCTTCCTTACGCAGGCCTCAACATGGCGGACAATTACATGACCGGGTTTCTGCACTTTGGGGGCTCCGCGGCGCAGCAATCGGGCCGGCTGAGCCTCACTCAGACGGTTTTTTTTAAACTCTCACAGGCGTGATCTATGACTATGCAAGCGCTCACTCCAGCAGATCTTATCAGAGTGTCATTCAAACGAAAGTGGTGGATCCTCGCCAGCGTGGTCCTCTGCGTGGCCGTGGGATCGATCGCGTGGAAATATTATCCCAAGACTTTCAAGTCGACCGTCGTCATGACGATCGACAGTCCGAGGATCGCGAAAGAGTACGTGAAAGGGTTATCGCAAGGTCAAGAGGGAAGGTACGGTGAAGATCCGGCGGCTTTGGTTATGCAGCAGATCGCGATGGGACTCACAAACAAATCCATACTTATGCCGGTTCTTGAGAGCTTAAAGCCTTACCCTGACGCGGAGAAAGAATCTCCGGACCAGCTAATGAAACGGCTGCGGAAAGCCGTGACATTTGGGAAGCCGAAGGACGGCGTGGGCGTGGCGGTATCCTACGTTAATCCTGACCCCTTGATGGCGCAATCGGTGGCGGGTCTTTTGGCCGTCAAGCTGCATGAGGACAGTCTGAAGCGCCGTGAAGGCATCGTTGAGACCACCAGCGCATTTCTTTCCATCGAACTGGAACGGGCAAAGACCGAGCTTGAAGCCAAAGAACGTGCAATTTCTGATTTTAAAAAAGCTCATTTGGGAGAGCTGCCGCAACAATTGGATGCCAATCTGCGCACCCTCGATCGATTACAGGCTGACCTCACAAATTCCACTGCATCATTGAATAAATTGGAGGAACGGCTTCCTGCGCTGGAAAAGGCGATCAAGGAATTTTCCGATCTTGCTCCGAGCGGGATCACTCCGTCCGGGAAGGAAGGACGATTGGAAGACGCCAGGCCGTTTGATCTCCGAACCGCCAGAATCCGAGAGCTGAAACAGAAGTTGAACGAACTCTTGGGGACATACAAGGAGAATTACCCGGATGCGGTCCATTTAAAAGAAGAGATTCGTCAGTTGGAATCGGCGCCACGGGGTGACGCGGGTCAGCTCACTGCTGGGGAATCGACTGTAGGAAAGACCGGGAACGGTGGTGCGATTGTCTACCGGGCGACCGATCCGTACATGAGAGAGCTGATCAAGGAGCGTAGCGCGGTGAAGAGCGAAATAGCCTTCCTTAATGAAAAACAATCCCACGTGATGCGGCAGATCCATGATGTCGAAGCTCGTGTCCAGCGTATGCCTGCGACGGAGCAGGGTTTAGCCCTGCTGCTCAGAGATTATGAGAATATGCAGAAGGGTTATCAATCCCTGCTCGATAAGCGGACGAACGCCAGAATTTTAGAGAATTATGAGAATCGGCAGTTCGGTGAGCAGTATCGGATTATCGAGCCCGCGAATTTTCCTGAGCGGGAAGAACCACCGACGCTACTCCATTTCCTTCTTGGTGGCGTGGCCTTGGGGTGTCTCATCGGGTTTGGATCAGCCTACGGGATAGAATTCATGAAAACCGGGTTCCGCCGGCCTGAGGAAGTTGAAGATTATCTCGGCCTTCCAGTGATCGCCTCTATTCCATCATTTACAAGTGCGATGAGTGGGATCGGCCTGATGCAGTCACGAGCATTATTAGCTGGTCCTCCAGGCATGTCTTCTATAGGTCCAGCGACGACTGCATCATCGTATCTTGGCTCCCCAAAGAGTGGCGCGAGCGTGAAGTTCGCTACGAGAGGACCTCGGAATCCCACCGGGAGCCTACCTCCGAAACTCCATTTGATTGCGAAATGGGGGCCTGCGTCGTTGATGGTTGAGCAATACCGAGTCGCAGCCACACGACTGATCCTCATGCACACCGAAAAGAAGAATGTAGTGACCCTTGTGACCAGTAGTGTGATGGGTGAGGGTAAAACGACGACCGCAGTCAACCTCGCGTATATTCTTGCCCATGATCTCGGCAAATCCACCTTACTAATCGATTGCGACTTTAAACGCCCGATGGTCCACGAATACATGGGAGTTCCTGTTGGGCCGGGCTTGGGTGATGTGCTTCAGGGGGGCGAAATTCTCGAGAATTGCCTCCACCCGTGCGAGGGTGTGCCACTGTGGGTTTTGCCTTCGGGATCTCCCACTATCAGACCTGTCGGTCTGTCGGGCATTCAGTATGTGAAGAAAATTTTACCGGATCTCAAGGCACGTTACGACCATGTGATCCTAGATGCGCCTCCGGTGATGCCATTGGCGGACGTAAACATTCTCAGCGGCATGACAGACATGACGGCTTTCGTGGTTCGCGCCGGTGGGACAAGTCAGGATATCGCCAAAAAGGCGCTGGGAACGCTTGGTAATGTGGCCGGCACGGCAGGCATCATCCTCACGCAGGTGGAAATGGAATATGCCCCCTATTTCACCTATGCAGCGGCCTATGTAAATGAGGACAGTGAAACACGGGTATAGCAAGTGTTGCGAGAAGTTCATACCGGAGGATATCGGAGCAGAAACAACGTCGGGTCACCATCCCGCTGCCGGGCAATATGTATCTGCGAGGGAGTAGAGTTTCGTCATGTGGGAGACATCAAGGCGCCTTGTTGCGAGAACGGCAACCAGGGCCGTGCGTAAGTCACGGATCGCCGGGTCTATCGAAGTCGAGTTCGAAGACTGTGTAATGCTCGTTCAGCCCAGACCGAAAGCGGAGGTCGTGTATTGGGCTGAACGGCGGAAATTCTGTCGGCACAGGGCCATCAAGAAGTTTCCAAGCAAGTGGCCCTTTGGCAACTTTGACTAAGAAAGAGATTGACGGTCATGCGAGGTTTCAATAACCGGCTCCTCATCCTTGGGACAGGGCCGTCGGCTGTCGGCTTATGTCGCATCATCATGTCGGACCTGCGGTTGGTCAAAGTCGTCGGATTTCTGGGCGGACAGGCTGAGCGAATAGGGGAACGGCTGGTCAATCCGGGTATTATCGGGACATATGATCAATTGGCTGACCTGGTCAAGCAGCACCAAGTGAATACCATCGTAGTATGCGTGGAGGATCGCCGCTCTGTTTTGCCGGTTCAGTCGCTTCTCGATTGCAAAGTAATGGGATTGGATGTCCTCGACGGCCATCACCTCTTCGAAGAGGCAGCAGGGCGTCTCTCGATCGATTCGCTTCATCCGAGCGCATTGATCTTCTCAGAGGGGTTTCGTCGCCGGTTAACATCGCTGGTAAGCAAAAGACTTCTTGATCTGGTGTTGTCTATTGTGGGGTTGGTGGCATTGATCCCTCTTTTTGTCCTCGTCGCCGCGCTCATTCGAATGGACACGCCAGGACCCATATTTTATCGCCAAATCCGAGTGGGACTCCGTAGCCAACCGTATATGATTTGGAAGTTTCGGTCGATGCGTCAGGATGCGGAAAAGAATGGACCTAGTTGCGCTGAAGTAAACGACCCTAGAATTTCTCGGATCGGTTGGTGGCTCAGAAAAACGCGGATCGATGAATTGCCGCAACTGTTTAATGTGCTCAAGGGTGAGATGAGCCTCGTGGGGCCGAGGCCAGAACGTCCTGTTTTTGTCGAGAAGTTGCGAACGCAGATTCCGTACTACGATATCCGACATACGGTAAGACCCGGGATCACAGGGTGGGCACAGGTGAAGTTTCGATATGCATCCTCGCAAGAAGATCACCATATGAAACTCCAATACGACTTATATTATGTGAAGCATCTGTCATTTCTCCTCGACTTGCGGATCATGATGCAAACGATTCGAGTGGTCTTATTCGGAGAGGGCGCACGCTGATTCGGCCGGGTGAAGGATTCCAGAGGTCTCCTGGTAAGTCCCCTTTTTCGGACTGAGACTCCCTGAAGTTGCAGCAATTTGATGTTGTTTGTGCTGTAAGCGGACATTTTACTTTATTCCTGGCGACATCTTGCGGTTTTGAGAGTCAGAGGTAAGGGCCAGAGGTTCTGTATCGAGGGGGTCGGGGGTGTGATGGAAATCGCATTCAACATCGTGCTCTATGGTTCGCTTGCGATACTCGGTTATACGTACCTTGGGTTCCCACTATTGTTATCGCTACGGGCTCGACTTGAGAAGAACCCTATTCATAAAGCCCCCGCGGCCCCTTCAGTCACGATCGTCATTGCGGCTTGGAACGAAGAAAGGCAGATCCAACGGCGTGTCCAGAATTGTCTTGACCAAGAATATCCTGGGGCACAGCTTGACGTTATCGTAGTTTCTGACGGATCAACGGATGGTACCGATACCGCAGTTCTTGCGATGACGTCCAAGCGAGTGACGCTTATCTCGCTTAATAAGAGACAGGGTAAGGCGGTTGCCCTCAACCATGGTGTGGCTTCTGCTCGGGGCGAGGTCATCGTTTTTACAGATGCACGACAGCGATTTGCGCCGGCGACGGTTCGTGAGCTGGTGGCCAACTTTGCAGATGCTTCTGTGGGGGCTGTTACGGGGGAATTAACCTTCGAGGATGGCGGTCAGGATGCAGGACGGACGCATGCTGCAGGAATGTATTGGAAAATTGAAAAATGGATTCGGAAAAATGAGGGGGCGATTGACTCGGTGATCGGAGCTACCGGAGCAGTCTATGCGATCCGGAAAGAGCTATTTCAACCGCTCCCTTCCGGCACAATTTTGGACGATCTCCTCATTCCGATGCGGATTGCGATGAGGAACTACCGTGTGGTGTTTGAACCAGGCGCCCTCGCGTTTGATTCAGTGACCGCTGACTACCGCGCAGAATTTTCCAGGAAAGTGCGAACTCTTGCGGGAAACTATCAGGCCATGAATTTCTGCCCCAATCTCTTGAATCCCTGGAAAAACAGGTTGTTCTTTTATTTTCTATCACACAAGGTTTGCCGGCTGCTTGCTCCCTTCTGCATGGTGCTTCTCCTGGTCGCGAATGTGAATGTGCGCCATGGGTGGCCAGGCCTGCTGCTCCTTGCTCAGATCATAGGCTATGGGATGGCCTTGGCTGGATGGGGGTTTCGGGTGATGGGAGTTAAGGAACGCGTGACGGCGGCCGCGTTTACTTTCTGTCTGTTGAACTGCGCAGCCTTGTTTGGAGCGGTACGGTTTTTTATGTCGCGGACCATCGCCTGGGAGAAAACGGCCTAACACGGGACACTGCGACGCTAGGTTATGGGGGCGAGTAAATGAACTGGTATCCAATACAGACAAAGCCGCGTCAGGAGCGGCTCGCTGCTACAACCTTAGGTCATATCGGCATTGAGACATTTCTCCCGATGATGAAAGAGCGGAAGCAGATACGCCGTACAGAAGAAACTGTGGTGACGCCGTTGTTCCCCGGATACCTTTTTGCGAAGTTTGACCCCATTCATCACTTCCGTGCCGTGAGCTATGCGCATGGGGTTAGAAATATTGTGATGATCGGGATGGTTCCCGCCATTGTGGATGATGAAATTATCGCTTCGATTCAAAGGCGGTTGGTAGAAGGGCATTTCGCAATGCCTTCTCATCGCATGTCGAAGGGGCAAGTCCTCAGAATTCAAGAAGGTCCGATGAGAGGAATTGAGGCTGTTTTTGAGCGAGAGATGCCGGGGCAACAACGGGCCCTGTTGTTACTGAAGACACTGGCCTATCAGGCTCGTGTGGTTGTCCCATTCGATCACCTGGAAAAGATTGTGGGGTTCTGAAAACACAGACTCAGAACGCATGTGAGAGTCCCTGTGACCGTCATCTGTCTGGATGCCAGGTACAGTGTTGGCATCGGAGATTGTGCTGTCGCCCTTCGTGTGGGTGCAGAGATGGGGCGAGGGTAGTCGTAGTGATAATGGTAATTAGGTAGGTGGGTGACCGGTGATCGTCCCGAAATGGCGGCAGCCTGCGCTGATGACAGGGTGTTTGGAGCTTCTCGCTGAATTCTCCGTTCATTTGAATGCATACGTAGATATTGCCGCAAAGCGGTATTGTAGTCGTTAGGACTCGCGTGAGCAGGTTCAGCACCCTACTGTGAATGTCGTCCTCATCACCGCCTCCGGACTTGAGCCAGGGCCAAGGTCGCGCGCTTCAGCGCTCATGTGTGTATGGCATTGTGTCGGCATGGGAATGCTTCAGCCGATGACGGTCTGGCGTATTCCATGTGCAGTTAGAACCGGTGAGGTATTTTGATGGTTTTCACCCCAAGGCTGCGTAGGACCGCAAAAAACGTTGTTGTGACGTCATTGTGGCTCATCGGACGCTACAGGAAAGCACTCCGTGAGATTCGCAAGCCGATAATTCTGAAGTATCACCGAACGCACGCCTCTAATGACGCGATGTCGTCCGCGAATGGCTTCTTTGAGTTCGAACGTGGAGTGAGTGCGCGTCACCTTGAGGCCCAGGCTCGGCTTATTACCCGATTTCGGCGACCGATTGGAATGGATGAACTTTCCGAGGCGCTACGATTAGGGAAGTCGCTTCCCGAGAGAGCCGTGGCGCTTACGTTTGACGACGGTTACATCGACAACTATGAAGTCGCGTTTCCGATTCTTCGCCGACATAAGATCCCGGCTACGTTTTATGTCTGTCCAGGGCTGATAGACTCCAACCTAGGATTCTGGTGGGACGAAATCTACTCCTGCTTCCGGGAGACGAAGCAGGTTGCCATCGACATTTCGAAATTGGCTGCATACGGCGCGATTTCCCAGAATTTGAAGGAAGATCTGCTGCCTATGAGGACAGTTGCCGAGAGAGAATCTGTCGCTCAACGCATCATTGTCATGGCGAAACGTCTCCCAGTACAGAGAATCCACGAACTCATCGCTGATCTTGTCGATGTGCTGGATGTGTCAAAAGCCCGATCGTCTCCTGTGTCAGGGTTAATGGGATGGCCTCACATCAATGAAATGGCCAATAACGGAATGGACATCGGCTCGCATACGTTGACGCACCCTATGATGAGTCAAATGTCGGAGCAAGTGCTTCGCCAAGAGGTGCAGGACTCTCGGAGGCGACTCCAGGATGAGCTAGGGCGATCTGTTAATGGTTTCGTCTATCCATCAGGAGACTATCATGCCATGGCGAGAGACGTGGTCAGGCAGGCTGGCCATTGGTATGCGTGCACGAGCGAGAGCGGATTTGTGACACCGTCAAGCGATCCGTATCTCCTCAGGCGTGTGAATATCTCAGACGGGAACATGGCTCTCTCGTGCCGTGAAATTGTAATGACATATAATCGTCATGCTCAGGATCGGTGACTGCCATTCATGCTGCAAGTTAGAAAGCAATCAGCTATGGGCGAAGACGTATGGACCTTCCCGTTTGGAGGGCTCATCGCGTTCTTGAGCCTCTATTACTTGAGTCCGGAAGACTTCATCCCCTTTCTTGCAAATCTGCCAACAGGGAAGATCATTGCCGCCTTGACTCTGGGTACTGTTATCTATCGGAATCTTTTAATGAAACAATCGTGGCTCGTGTTTCCGATAGAAGCCAAGCGATTTTTTGTCTTCGTTGGAATCATTGTTATCGGGATTCCATTTTCAATTTGGTCGGGTGGTAGCGTAGAAGTGTTCATGCAACGGGTGATTCCCATTACCATGTTCTTTGTGATAATCGGCAACACCGTTGAGACTCCGAAGCAAGTGCATATTCTGGCATCCTTGATGGTGGCATGCGGCGTTCTGATCAGTCTGGTGGCCTGTTACCACTATGCCATCGGAGAGGTGGATCAATTCGGGCGGTTGATCGGATATGGAAGCAAGGAATACGAGAACCCCAATGATTTAGCTATGGGGCTGCTGACCCTTATTCCAATAAGCGCGGCGCTATTTTCAGGGGAACACCGAGCGGCCAGAAGATGGGTTTTTGCTCTTGCGATAGGAGTCATGTGCGCTGCGATTCTGGCATCGCTGTCACGAACGGGGATGGTTGGGCTGGCGTTTCTTGGATCGCTCATGCTGGTGAATCTGGCCAGAAAAAATCTTTTGAAAACCGTGCTCGCCGCCATTCTTTTGTCTGCCCTGGGTCTGGCCGTGCTGGCTGCTTCGCCGACGGTGGCAGACCGGTTTGAATCCATTTTTAGTGATGACAAGGATGATGCCGGCAGCAAGGCAGAACGCCTGGCCCATATGTCCGATGCACTCACCGTGCTATCCGAGCATCCCCTCATGGGTGTGGGAATTGGACAATCCATGGTGGCCATTGTGGCGATGCATAATAATGCAGCAGATCAATGGGTGAAGGTTCACAACGTATACTTGCTGATTGGGGCAGAGCTGGGAGTCCCAGGGCTCTGTGTATATGTATGGATGATCATTGCCGTGTTCAGAGCGCTGAAACGGGCGAAAGGGGCCAAGGGCCACAGCCACATGGCTGAAAATGGGATCGCCAATCATCTAGGGATTGGGCTGCGCCATGCCATTTTGGTGTTCGCGATCACAGCCGCGTTTTCGCCTGTTGCCTATAACTGGTTTCTGTATATCTTAATTGGCCTCGCGAGCGTCCATATGAGCACGAGCGCCCAACCGGTATCGTCCAGCAGTCCAAGCAGGAATGTGCTTCGCCACTCCCTCCGTCCTGTAAGGGCATAAAGGTTCCCTCCAGCAGTAGAGGACTTCCAGGCTCACGGGTAGGATCGGTCCAGCCTATGAAACTTTCTGATCAGGCAGCAGCGCTGTTTATCAGCAAAACCATCACGGCCGGACTCTTGTTCATTCTGGGCCCGATCTTGGTGCGCTTTCTGACACAGGCCGAATATGGCACATTTCTTCAGGTGAATCTCGTCACAACTTTTGTCGTTACGGCGGCGCCCATCGGGATCTCGCAATCGTTCGCCTACTTTATTCCCAAACTTGGAGGCGGAAAGCATTATCAGTTTGTCGTCCGAACCCTGACACTATTGATCGGCTTTGGAATCCTCGGGGCCATTACGATTTTTGTCGGTCGGAACTATCTTGGTCTATGGATGAATAATGCCAGCCTGGCAATGCTCGCTCCCTATATCGGTGGCCTCATTGTGGCGACCATCATCAGCGACACCACAGAGACCATCTTCCTGGCAGAGAAACGTGGCAGTATTGTCGCAGCAATCCTGCCGATCAAAGCGTCTGCGCGTCTTGCAGCAATCATGCTTCCCCTCCTAGTCGGGGCCGGGCTTGTAGGCGTGTTCCAAGGACTGATCGTAGCAATGCTCGTCGAAGCGGTCATCCTTTACGGTTATTACTTGTATGAATGTAGATGCCATCGTGCAGATACTCAGGCGGTCAATCTAAAAGACCAGTTTAACTATTGCCTGCCGATCGGAGCTGCCTTGATCCTCGCTACTATCGGCGGATCAGTCGATATGTTTCTGGTGTCATCATGGTTTGATTCGGCGCAGTATGCCGTTTATGCACGGGGGGTGTTCGAATTGCCGCTGACGGCCATTCTTCTAACCGTGTTGTTTGATTTGTTGGCACCCCGGTTTGTTGAGCACTGGGATGCCGGAAGAAAAGATAAGATCGCGGGACTGCTGCGGGATTCTGTCCGACGAGTCGCCCTCATTTTTTATCCGATTATGTGCCTTAGCTTTCTGTTGGCCCACCAGATCATCACGTTTCTGTTCACGGACAATTACGCGGATAGTGTCCCCATCTTTAGGATCTTTTTGTTGGCAATGCTGTTTCATACAGGATACATGGTCGTCGTGTTTCGTGCGAGCGGGAATACGAAGGAAGCTCTCAAAATCTCGATCTTAAAGATCGTGTTAGTCGCAATGTTGAGCGCGATCCTGCTCAAAGCTTTTGGGGCGCTCGAAGGTGCGGTCATAGGAGTTGTGATCGCGAATGTATTGACGAGACTATACATAGTTCGTCGTGCGAGCCGTGAATTGGAGATCTCCGTGTCAGCACTTATTCCCTGGAAGGAATTGGGTAAAATATTCTTGCTCAGTGCAGCGGTGGGGGCAATATGTATGCCGGTTATTTGGTGGGAAGCGCCGAAATGGCTTATTCTTCTGGCCGGATCAAGTCTCTATGGGGTGCTGTTCATTACTGCTGCCTTCTATTTCGAACGGCTGTCCGAGGGCGACAAGGTTATCGTTCAGCGGTGGGTCTCATACGTGATGCCGTCGGTATTCATGAGAATGCGCCGGGAGCCGTTGCAGGCAGGTTCGTCATCTTCCAAAGCTGACTTGTAGGGTTCCCTTAAAGTTAGCCACCTCGCATCCGTTGCCATCTCCACCTCTTCGATGCCTCGAGGCTCATGTGGTGGAAGTGTCTTACGTTCAAGGAGTGCAGGGTAGGCTGAAGCAACCCCAGGCCCGGTTTCTGTGGAAGGGTTTACAGGGCGGGAGAGGAGAGCATCATGCCATGTGTGGAATAGCTGGATTTGTTGACTTTGGAACGATGGATGGTCTGGACCGGTTGGCTACACTGGGCCAGATGTGCCAGGCGATTCTCCATCGGGGGCCTGACGATCAAGGTACCGTGCTCCGAGGACCGGCGGCATTGGGCATGCGCCGACTCTCGATCATCGATGTGGGGGGCGGGCGTCAGCCGATTTTCAATGAGGATGGGCGGATCGCCGTGGTGTTTAACGGAGAGATCTACAACCATTTGGAACTCCGGCATGAGCTGGAAAGTAGAGGGCATCGATTCCAAACCCAATCAGACACGGAAGTGATTGTTCATGGTTATGAAGAGTACGGCCTCGATTGCGTGACTCGGCTAAGAGGCATGTTTGGTTTTGCCATCTGGGACTCACGCGATGAAACACTGCTGCTTGCACGTGACCGTGTTGGGAAAAAGCCGTTGCACTATGCGCAACTTAATGATGCCCTGGTCTTTGGCTCGGAAATCAAGTCGATCCTGCAGCATCCGTCGATAAGGAGGGAGGTAAACTACGATGCCCTCTCCAGTTTTCTCTCCTTCGGATATGTCCCTGATCCGCTCACCGCATTTCATGGAATTTCCAAGCTTCCACCCGGCCACATTCTAACGTTGCGTAACGGGGTAGTTCAGGTGAAGCCGTATTGGGATTTTCCCAGTTATTCATCTGATCAGACAGTTCCAATGCGATCGGAAGAAAGCTATGTAACCGATCTCCGGATGCATTTAGAAGATGCCGTAAAGGTCAGGCTTATCAGTGAGGTGCCGTTGGGTGCCTTCCTTTCCGGGGGAATCGATTCGAGCACGGTCGTGGGCCTTATGACGAAATTGACTGGAAGGCCGGTCAAGACCTTTTCAATTGGATTTTCAGAAGGTTCCCATGATGAGCTTGTCCATGCGCGCATCACTGCGCGGCACTTCGAATCCGATCATCACGAGTTTGTCGTTACTCCCGATATATGTGGGCTTGTACGTGAAATCGTCTGGCACCATGATGAGCCGTTTGGCGACTCATCGAGCATTCCGACCTACATGGTGTCCAAGATGGCCCGCGAGCATGTCACCGTTGTGTTGTCAGGGGATGGGGGTGACGAAGTGTTTGGTGGATATACTCGCTATTTGACTGACCAGCGACGAGCGTATTTCGACAGAATGCCTTCCGTCTTGAAGCGAACTGTACTGCGACCTCTTGTCGAACGGATGCCTCGGTCGTGGTACGGCAGGAATTTTCTCTACAATATGTCCTTGGACGAGGCGGGTCGCTATCTTCACAGTTTGAACCTGTTTTCCGCCGATGCAAAGCAAGGCATTCTGAGCCAATATGGTCATACTCTTTTAAACGGCTATAGGCCGGACATGCTGTTCCGTCGGTTGTTCAATAGTCCAAATTCTCCTGAAAGGCTCGAGCATCTCCTGTACCTGGACAGTAAGACCTATCTGCCGGGCGATATCCTGGCCAAGGTCGATCGGATGAGCATGGCTCATTCGATTGAAGCACGGTCCCCTCTCCTCGATCATAAGCTCATCGAATATGCTGGAACTTTGCCTTCGGCATTCAAGCTGCATCATGGAGTGACCAAGTACATCCTGAAGCAGGCTGTGGAAGGGCTGATCCCTGCGGAGATCATTCATCGTCCCAAACACGGTTTTAGCGTTCCCCTAGAAAAATGGTTGCGTAAGGAACTTCAACCCATGCTTCATGACCTGCTCTTGGATCGTACAGCCAGGGCGCGTGGGTTGTTGGATCAGGCAGGTGTCTCCGAGGTAATGGCAGAACATCAGCGAGGGCGTCGTGACCATTCGCAACAGCTGTGGGCTCTGCTGAGCTTAGAGGTGTGGTTTCGTATGTTTATCGATCGTGCACCAGACCTTGCTTTTGACGGGGCCAAGGAAGCCGCTCTATCAGGAGCTTGATGGTGTTTCCTTTCTGTTTGAAACTCTCTCCTTCCTGAAGGCTAATTGTAACTCCGCTCAAAAAGGCCATGTCGTCCTCCGATGTGTACTCGAATGGGTCGGATACCCCACTTACGTACGGGCAGACATCTCGGCCCGGCCTGAGTATTGTAATCATCGGGAACAGCCTGCACGGACGCCCATAAGGACGAGTTTTCTGTGGGGCACTCATCCGGTCATGAGGTGATCTGGTTCTCTTCCATTTCTGTCCGTTCTCTCCTGGCAAGGGAAAGAACTAGGCGATCTCTGTTGCGCGGTTGAACACCCTCTGCGCACAAGGGCGAGTCGGTTATAGAGAGTCAAAGTACGTTCGTGGAAAGCAGGTTCCAGGGTATGACGCAATGTCTCTCTAGCAGTTTGATCAGCTCTTCGGAGTGCGCAATGCCAAGTTTGTCTGTTCCGGTCAGTTCAGAGCCAAACGGTACCATTGTATCGTCTGTACAAGGGCATCGGCCGAAAGTTTTGCATCTCATCAATCACTTTCAGTTGGGCGGGACCGAACGGCAGGCTGTTTTGCTACTCCAACACCTTGACCGGACTCGGTACGACGTTCGTCTCGCGGTTCTGAGTAAAGCCGGGCCGTTATTCGAGGAGGTGGCTCGAGTCTATCCGCATATAGAGGAGTATCCGCTCACCTCATTTTATAACATGAATGCTCTGAGGCAGGTCCTACGACTTCGTAGGTATCTGCTGACGCATCAAATTCAGATAATCCATACCCATGAATTCTGGTCTGGTCTGTTGGCTGTGGCCGCATCGCGCTTTACCAGGACACGGGTCATCGCAAGTCAGCGTCACCTGCGGATGTCAGATCGCCTTGTGCATCTCTGGGGTCGACGAGTGCTCAATGCGATCGCGGATCGAGTCCTCGTGAACGCAGAAGCTATTCGAAAGCAGATCCTGGAAACTTCAAGGAATGCCTCGGCCAAAGTGGTGGTGGTTAGAAACGGATTAACCCTTGTAGAAGATTGCCATTGTAACGCATCGACGGGTGAGAGTACGGGCTGCAATACAGGACCGGACGGTGCCTCGTTTGCCCGTCGCTCCGCCCGTTCTGTGCTGATCGACACACTGGGGATCTCGCATACATCAATGATCGTCGGAATGGTTGCCAACCTTCGCCCCGTGAAGGGCCACCGATACCTGATCGAGGCCGCATCTCGTATCCTTCAGGCACATTCCGATGTCCATTTCGTCCTCATCGGTGAAGGGGACCTGCGCACTTCGCTTGAAAGGCAGGTCAAAGAATTAAGAGTCGACGGTCACGTGCACTTTATGGGTCATCGAGAGGACGCACGGTTACTGACGGCAGGGTTTGATGTGGCTGTGTTGGCGTCATTTCACGAAGGCATGCCAAACACGGTTCTTGAAGCTATGGCGGCAGGGGTACCAGTCGTTGCCACTGCAGTCGGTGGTGTAAAGGAACTTATCGTGGATCAAGAAACTGGGTTTCTTGTGCCTCCAGGCGATACAGCCGCGATGGTTGATCGTATTGAAAAGATGCTTGTGCAGGACCACCTTCGGGCGGCTATCGGTTTGAGAGGTCATGAATTTGTCCACGCCACGTTCGGCATGGAGCGGATGATCGCTTCGGTGCAGGATCTTTATCACGAATTGCTAGACGCGGGGAACGAAGGTCAATGAACTGGTGTGGCTCACGCGGTTGACAGGTCGTATGTCAATAAAGATGTTCTTAGGAAGCAGGCGGGATTGATGACGCACTCACAGAAACTTCGAGTATGCATCCTTGCACCTTCAACGGAATATCTCGGCGGACAAGCCAGACAGGCGATTCGTCTTATTGACGGCCTGCAACTCGAACAGACCCTCACAGTTTCGTTCATTCCTCACAATCCGAGATTCTGCGCTGCCCTCCAATGGTTGCAGCGCATCAAGTATGTACGGACGGTCGTCACATCGCTCTGGTACTGGTCGACATTGTGTTTCAAGCTGCCGTCGTATGACATCGTTCATATCTTCTCAGCTTCGTACCTTTCTTATCTTCTCGCGGTAGCACCAGCGATTGTCATCGGGAAGATCTTTGGCAAGAAAGTAATCCTGAACTACCGAAGCGGAGAGGCGGAAGATCACTTGACACGATGGCCGATAACGACGGTGCCGATCATGCGGATGGCCGATGCCATTATCGTTCCATCGGGCTATCTCGTCGACGTATTTGCCCGGTTCGGATTGCAGGCCCAGTCCATTGTCAATACGGTGGAACTGGACCGGTTTTGCTTTCGCGACCGCAGGCCATTTCGACCGGTATTCCTCACCAGCCGATCCCTGGAGCCTCTGTATAACGTCCCTTGCGTCTTGCGCGCGTTTGCGTTGGTCCAGGCGCGGGTGCCATCTGCAAGACTTATTGTGGCTGGGAGCGGCTCCTTGCGGAGAAACCTTGAAGCCTTGTCGCAAGAGCTCGGCCTTTCCAACGTGGAGTTCCGGGGGGGAGTCCCCTTTGATGCAATGCCGGCCCTTTGTGACGAGGCAGACTTCTATATGATGGCTCCCAATCTCGACAATATGCCAGGAACGATCATCGAGTGCTTTGCATCGGGTCTTCCAGTCATCACAACCGATGCGGGGGGCATTCCCTACATCCTCACGCATGAAGAGACGGGTCTCCTGGCCGCCTGTAACGATCATAGCGCGTTAGCCCTGCATGCACTGTATCTGTGGGAGAACGAGGAGGTTGCCGCCGCGATTGCAGCGCGTGCCTACAAGTCCGTGCAGCAATATACCTGGACCCATGTCCGGGAACGCTGGCTTGCTCTCTATCATGAGCTTGTGGTCTCGACGATAGTCGGGAACGCATTGGCTGCAAGCAATTCACCGCGTATGGATTGAATGACCGGCACAGGCTATGAAAATCAGAACGATTGAGGAATACAGAGTACGGGGTAGTCAGGAAGCGACAAAGGCGCTCGAGCGCCTGTTCGGTTTCCGGTGTGCGGAATTGAGCAACGATCAATTGAGGGGGGAATTTCGCGGCGGCGATCCCAGTCTATCAACGGATCAGGTTATTGCCTCCATGATGAGGCGGCTGGCGATGTCGGATTGCCCTCTGTTTCCCTCATGGAAAGCGCGCGGCGACATCCCTGCCCTCATGACCGTTCGATTTCCTGGTGCGACGAAGGAGATCATCGAACGGGCCAACCGAGTCTGTGATTTTCAGTTCGACCTCCTTGGGTTCACGGGTCTTCAGTTTGGCTGTCCGATCAACTGGCACTTGGAGCCGGTGTCCGGACGGAGTGCTCCGGTAACGCACTGGAGCCGGGTGGCCTATCTTGATCCTCAGGTTGCGGGCGACAAAAAAATCACATGGGAATTGAATCGCCACCAGTTCTTTGTGACGCTTGGACAGGCATACTGCCTGACGGGTGATGAGCGCTATACCGAGGCATTTATGGCGCAGGTGTGGTCATGGATGGATGCGAATCCTCCTAAACAGGGGATTGCGTGGGCCAGCAGTTTGGAGCTTGCTCTGCGTGTCATCTCATGGGTGTGGGCGCTACACCTCTTCGCAAGTTCTTCGCGGGTGTCCGTGCCTGTCGTGCAACGCATGCTGAAGTTCCTCATCGCACAGGGACGCCATATCGAAACGTACTTATCCCATTATTTCAGCCCGAACACCCACCTTACGGGCGAAGCTCTGGGGCTGGTTTACCTGGGCAGTGCGCTGCCCGAGTTGCAGATTGCAGAAAAGTGGAAATCATTGGGCTTGAAGATTCTTCTTCAGCAGCTTCCCAAACACGTACACAAGGACGGCGTATATTTTGAGCAGTCAACGTACTACCACCGGTACACGACAGACATCTACCTCCATCTCTATCTCCTGGCCAAGGTGCAGGGCATTTTGCTTCCCGCAGTGGTCAAAGACAGATTGATGCTGCTTCTTGAGCACCTTATGTGGATCACCAGACCAGACGGTACCTCGCCGTATGTTGGTGATGATGACGGCGGAATACTGGTCCCTTTCGGAATCCGTTCCCGGAACGATTTCCGAGCCACGCTAGCCCTGGGGGCAACCTTGTTCCGGCAACCGACTTGGAAATATGTTGCCGGCGAAGAATGTCACGAGCTGCTCTGGATGTTGGGGTCAAGAGGGCTGAATACTTACGACAGCCTCGATGATGAACTGCCTCGGGAGACCACGAAGTCATTCGAGGAGGGCGGGTATTTCGTCCTGCGCAACGGCTGGTCCGCCAAGGCATCCTATGTCATGGTCGATTGCGGCCCCCATGGGGCGATGAATTGCGGCCATGCCCATGCGGATGCCTTGTCGTTCGAATATTCCGCTGGTGGGACCTCCTGGATCGTCGACCCGGGAACATACACCTACACAGGAAATGCGGAACAACGAAATCACTTCCGGTCAACTCTTGCGCACAACACGATAACCGTCGACGGCCTTTCACAATCGATTCCATCAGGGCCCTTTTCCTGGAGCACGATCGGATCATCTCAGGGTGGATCGCTCACACAAACTGCGCAGTGGGTCCGCTTCACGGGGCAGCATGATGGGTATCGCCGTCTTGCCGATCCTGTGACACATATCCGCACGCTTGGCTTCAGGAAGACCGATTCCAGAGAACCAGGGGTAGGCTCGTACGTTGTCATTCATGACCGCTTGGTTGCAGCCGAAGCGCATCACTATGCCTCCCGCTTACATTTCTTTCCCGCTTGCCGAGCGATTCAAGGGACGGCAGGCGCCATCGTATCAACGGAGACCGGGCAAGAATTGCTGATCGTTACGGTGGTCTGGGACAGTCAAGGTCTTGTGACGACTGTGCGCACGAAGATTGAAAGTGGAGGGGTGTCGCCGTGCTACGGACTCTGCTTAGACGCCCCAGTTCTTGTGAGTGCCTGGGAGGCTGCAGGGGCATGCAGCGGGACGACAGTGCTTGTTCCATTAGCGGAGATGGAACCCCGTGTGCTGTTCGATCAAGTCATATACGAGATTGGGAACGCCGAAGAATTGTTGAACGTGCCACACGATGTCGTGCAGGCGCTTGACGAGGCCTTCCGAGCCACCCTGGTGTGGCTGTCTGCGGAAGACGCTGGATCACCGCGCTCGGTAGGCCAAGCATCGAGCGCTCGTATCTGTGAAGAGTCAACCGGTTATCATCCGGGGTGAGTCCCTAGCGAAGGAGACACGAGAACGCTATGTGCGGTATCTGCGGAATCACAATTCCGATCGGTGGAGCCCCCGAGCTCAGCGAAGCCGTCCTGGTGGATATGAGGGACGCCCTCACCCATCGTGGTCCTGACGACGCCGGTCTCTATATGTCACGGAATGTAGGTCTCGCCCATCGCAGACTGTCGATAGTCGATGTGGGGGGAGGGCACCAGCCGATGCCCAACCGAGACAAGACGGTATGGATTGTGTTCAACGGGGAAATCTATAACCACGGAGAACTGAGGTCGGACCTTGAACGGAAAGGTCACAGGTACAGAACGGCGAGCGATACGGAAACCATTCTCCATTTATATGAGGAAGAAGGGGCTCTCGGGGTGACAAAGCTCCGGGGAATGTTTGCCTATGTGATTTGGGATTCAATGAAAGGCAAACTCTTGATGGTCCGTGATCGTCTGGGCATCAAGCCATTGTATTACGTCCTGAAGGAGGATGGATCACTGTTCTTTGCATCGGAGATAAAAGCGCTTCTGGCAGGGCATGCTGTCAGGCCGGATCTCAACTTCTCCATGTTGGGAGAATTTGTCGCCAATCGGTATACGTCAGGAGAACAGACGCTCTTCAAGGATATTCGTCGGTTGCCTCCCGGTACCATGTTGGAATGGGAAGATGGGAAAGCAACGCTCACTCCCTACTGGGGTCTTGATTTCAATAAACCGGCGCCGGTTCTGACGGAACGCCAGTACGTGTCGGGCTTTCTCGACTTGTTTCGGGAATGCGTCCGCACCCATCTGATGGCCGACGTGCCGCTCGGAATGTTCTTATCGGGCGGAATTGATTCCAGTGCAATTGCCGCAGTCATGACTGAATTCGTCAAGGAACCCATCAAAACGTTTTCCGTCGCCTTCGCGGAGCGAGAGGCGAACGAACTGGAGTACGCCCGGATCGTGGCCACAGCACTTCGCACGGACCATCACGAGATCGTTGTCAGTCCGCATCAATTCTTCGAGGCGCTGCCGGCGCTCGTGTATCAGGAGGATGAGCCGATCGCGCACCCTTCCTCGGTTCCGTTGTTCTTCCTTTCAAAGCTGGCATCCCAGCACGTCAAAGTCGTGCTGACCGGAGAGGGGAGTGATGAGTTGCTGGCTGGATACAACAAGTATCGAGTTACGGTCTATAACATGATGTTGGGAAAACAGTATAACCGCCTCGTTCCGGTACCGATCCGTCGATTGATCGAACGAACGATTCAAGCCCACAGTTCTGCTCCGGGGATCTGGCGAAAGCTCTCACGAACCTTTCTGGCGTTGCCACCGGACCTGCGGCGGCTGTATTTCGATAATTTTGCCGTCTATCCCCTCGCGATGCACGCAGACTTGTTCAGCGATGCGACCAGGGAACGGATAGAAGACCCGGATCCGTACCGCACTGCCATGCGTTACTTGAAGCAGCCTGGTGCGGATTCATTGTTGGATCAGCTGCTAGCCATTGATCTCAAGAGCTATCTCCACGAACTCCTGATGAAGCAGGACCAGATGAGTATGGCCGCTTCGATCGAGAGCCGTGTCCCATTTCTCGATCATAAGCTCAGCGAATTCGCCACGCGGTTACCGATCGACATGAAGCTTCGTGGCACAACGACAAAGTATGTGCTCCGCAAAGCCATGACGGGCATACTGCCTGAACAGATTCTCACAAGAAAGAAAATGGGCTTTCCGGTGCCAGTCGGGGATTGGTTGCGGGGAGGGTTCCGGTCGGTCGTCGAGGACTACGTGTTGAGCGACCGCGTCCGTGCACGCGGTCTGTTCAACCATGAATTTGTGCGCGCGCTCGTCTCCCGACATTATGCCGGAGAGAACCACACGGAGCGGATTTGGATGCTTATCAATGTCGAGATCTGGCTCAGGCGGTTCTTCGATGGAGAGCAGCCGACCCTGCTCACGGGCTCGCATGGCAGGGGAGGGCAATGATGCGGATCCTGTGGTTGAAGACAGAATTACTGCATCCGGTTGACAAGGGAGGGAGAATCCGGACGTACCAGATGCTCAAGGAACTGAAGAAGCATCACCAGATTACCTATTTGACGCTCGATGAAATGGGCGACGATCCGATTCCCCATGAGCAGGCGTACGAATATTGCCAGGAATTGATCTGCGTTCCTCACCGGACGCATGGCAAATTTACCGCGAAATTCTATGGCGAGCTCGCCCTGAACTTCGTTTCGCCTCTCCCATATTTTCTTCGCAAATACCGTTCTCCTGCGATGGCTCGGATGATCAAGACCGTTTTGTCTGAACAGCGGCCGGACCTATTGGTCTGTGACTTCCTTCATCCCAGCGTCAATATGCCGGCTGCGATTCCCTGCCCATCGGTCCTGTTCCAGCACAATGTCGAGGCGATGATTTGGCAACGCCACTACCAAGAGCAGACGAATCCTTTAAAGAAAGCCTATCTCTTCAATCAGTGGAAAAAGACGCAAAAATGTGAGCAGGCGGCCTGTCGGCGGTTCGATCGCGTGGTGGCGGTTTCCGTCGACGACGCCGAGACGATGAAACGACAGTATGCCCTGGGCTCTGTGTCGGATATCCCAACAGGAGTTGACACGGAGTATTTTCAACGCAATCCGACTGCATCATCGGACCCGCATCGGCTGGTATTCACCGGTTCGATGGATTGGCTCCCAAATGAAGATGGAATGGCCTATTTTATAGAGCAGATACTTCCTCGAATCAGGCAGGTTCTCCCAGACGTCAGCGTGACGATTGTTGGGCGCAGTCCCTCTCTTCGCCTGCTTCAACTCAGTCGAACAGATTCCGGCATCAGAATTACAGGAAGAGTCGAGGATGTACGGCCTTATATGGAACAGGCCGGCGCCTATATCGTCCCGATACGTATCGGCGGAGGAACGAGGCTCAAAGTATATGAGGCCATGGCCATGGAGATGCCTGTCGTCTCGACGAGAATCGGCGCCGAGGGGCTACCTGTTCTTGACGGAAAAGATGTGCTCTTTGCTGATACGCCGGAAGATTTTGCATCTGCCGTTATTCGTGTCTTGACGGATTCCCGTCTGGCGCGCGCATTAGGCGCCCATGCTGGCGCGACGGTGAGAGAACGTTATGGCTGGGGCAATGTTGCGACCCAATTTTCATTGATTTGCCAGGATGTGTTGCGGGAATGGCGCCGACAGAACAACAAGGAAAGCCAGGCATGCCGCCTTGATGCCATTGCCGGACCGGCGGCCGTCGTGAGTCCAAATTCGCGGAAGGAGCATTGCGCATGAAAACGCTTGTCATTTGTCACGATGGAGCTGCATTGGACAAGGAAGGGCTCGCGCGGTGGCTGGCGTCTTTTTCGGATGTCGTGGGATTGGTTGTCTTGCGCGAGACAGGCAAGCGCGCGCGTCGTCGAGTGTCCACGGAAATCAAACGCGTTGGCTTGCTGCGGTTTTTCGACGTGCTAGCCTTTCGTCTCTACTACCGCCTCATGTTAGCGAAGAAGGATTGCTCTTGGGAGGAGAGCAAACTCGAGGAATTGTGCGCGGCCTACCCGGCGTTGAAGGAAGTGCCGATCCTCATGACACATTCTCCGAATTCCGAAGAGGCAGAACGGTTCATCAGAGAGCGAGGTCCTGACATCATGATCGCACGGTGTAAATCGTTGCTGAAGGAGGCGGTCTTTTCAATTCCGACGAAAGGCACGTACGTAATGCATCCGGGAATCTGCCCTGAATATCGCAACGCGCACGGCTGTTTTTGGGCTCTGGCAAACGGCGATTACGGCAAGGTTGGGATGACGCTGCTGCGGATCGACAAGGGTGTGGATACGGGGCCGGTGTTCGGCTACTACCACTATTCCGGCAACGACAAACAGGATTCGCATATCGTCATCCAGCATCGAGTCGTACTGGATAACTTGGGCGCGATCGGAAAGAAGCTGCAGGAGATTTTTCTCGGGGAAGCACAGCCGCTCGAAACAAAAGGCCGGCACTCGGCTGTCTGGGGGCAGCCTTGGCTTACCAAGTACCTGACATGGAAGACGAGGGGGAGGCGTGGCTAGTGCGCAAGCAGTGTCGCTGATCTATCACGACGTCTTCGATGGGTTGGAGCACCAGCGCAGCGGGTTCCCCTCGTCGGATGCTGCCATCTACAAGTTGGAGACCACTCAATTCGCGGCACATATGAAGGCGCTCTCTCTAGTGCTCCCTGAGAAGCCGCACTGTGTGCTGTCTCTTGGCCGGCTGGAACAGAGTATATCGTTTTTCCTCACGTTCGACGACGGAGGAGTGAGCGCGCATTCTCATGTGGCTGACCAACTTGAAAGTCTTGGATGGGTGGGGCACTTTTTTGTGAGTACCGGTTACATCGGCCAACCTTCTTTCATGAACAGGGAACAGATTCGCGAATTGGTTCGACGCGGCCATGTGGTTGGATCGCATTCGCACTCGCATCCTCTGCTGATGGCGAATTGTTCTCCGGAGGAGTTACGGAAGGAATGGCAATCAAGCGTCGATATTCTTTCTGAAATCGTCGGCGCACCTGTGAAGGTGGCATCGGTTCCGGGTGGACATTACTCACGACAGGTCGCAGACGCCGCTGCGCTGGCGGGGATTGAAGTCTTATTTACCTCTGAGCCGACGACCGCTATCCACCGCGTGGGCCGTTGCCTGGTCCTTGGGAGGTACGGGATTCAACAACGGACCTCTCCGGAAATGGCCGCATCCCTTGCCGTGGGCCAAGGGAGTTCGAGATTACGGCAGGGGGTTTTGTGGAACATCAAGAAGTGCCTCAAACGATTAGGGGGCGACCACTATCTGACGGTGAGAAGGGTTGTCATCGACAAGTTCAGGGGGTCAGCAGCGGCCGGGAACAGATAAGAAACGGCGAAATATCTCGCCAAGCCGAAGCGTGCCTTGTCACAATTCTCGATCGGTCGGTTTTTTAACAGATAGGGAGAGGTTGTCATGAAAATCAGCATTTTCGGATTGGGCTATGTCGGGTGCGTATCGGCCGCGTGTTTTTCCGATAGGGGACATGAGGTGATCGGCGTCGATGTCAACCAGCTGAAGGCGGACATTATCAATCAAGGCCGTTCTCCGATCGTCGAGCCCGGAGTTGGGGATATCATCGAGAAGGCCGTGAAGGACCAACGGCTGCGCGCCACGACAGACGCAACCGAAGCCGTTCATGCCACGGACATTTCGCTCATCTGCGTCGGGACGCCTGGTCACCACAACGGCAGTCTCGACCTCACCCACGTCAAGGCGGTCTGTAAGCAGATCGGGGCTGCCCTCGAAACGAAGCGACGGTACCACACCGTCGCGGTACGAAGCACAATGCTTCCCGGGACGATCGCCGAGACGGTCATTCCGACGCTTGAAATATTCTCAGGCAAGAAAAGCGGGAAGGATTTCGGCGTCGCCATTAACCCGGAGTTCTTGCGCGAGGGGACATCCATCCATGATTTCAACAACCCGCCCTTTACTCTCATCGGGGCGGATGACGAAGAAGCGGCTGAACTGCTGAAAAAATTGTACGAGCACCTGCCTGCAGCAGTTGTGACCATCCGCATCAAGGAAGCAGAGATGGTGAAGTATGCCTGTAACTGCTTTCACGGTTTGAAGGTCGCCTTTGCCAACGAGATCGGAACGATTTGCAAGGGCCTCAACGTCGACAGCCATCGTGTGATGGAAGTGTTCTGTCGAGACACGAAGCTCAATCTGTCTCCGTACTATCTCAGGCCGGGTTTTGCGTTCGGGGGATCCTGCCTGCCCAAAGATCTCCGCGCGATTAATTATAAGGCGAAAATGCTCGATGTTGAGGTTCCGATGTTGAACACGATTCTAACCAGCAACCGCCAGCATATCGACCGCGCCGTCGATATGGTGTTGAGGACTGGGAGAAAGGAAGTCGCCGTCCTGGGCCTGAGCTTTAAGCCCGCGACAGACGATTTGCGCGAAAGTCCGATGGTGACGCTGGTTGAAACGCTGATCGGCAAGGGCTTGAAACTCAACATTTATGACAAGGAAGTCGAACTGGCCAGAATATTCGGCGCGAACAAGGAATATATCGAGCGTGAGATCCCCCACATTTCGTCACTGATGAAGAAGGACTTGAAGGACGTGATCGAACATGCCGGCGTCATCGTTGTGACTAAGAAGTCAGACGAATTCAAAGATTTGGGGAAGTATGCCGAGCAGGGCAAGATCATCCTGGACTTGGTCCGTATGTTTGACCGAAAAGAGCCGCAGAACAACTATCAGGGGATTTGCTGGTAAGTCGACGCGAGTCTCCTCGCCGGCGCCTCGATCTCATGTCAGCATACGGTGTCAGCGAAGCGAAGAACTAAAAGAGTTATCCCGTGGCTGATGGACACAATTCGACTCTGAGATGACGATGAACAGTTCATTCGAACAACCACAGATCTGTACCGAGTTGTTGAAAGCGCCTGCCCATACGTACCTCTCGCCGATGGATGAGGCAGTCGGAATGGACCTTTCTCCAGGCGAAATAACGGTAACGGTCTTCACCACCTCCGCCGACTTCGATGCCTTGGGTGAAGAATGGGACCAGCTCGTATCCAAGAGTTCTGTGCACGGAACATTTTTCCTACGCTGGCATTGGACCAGCACCTGGTGGAAGACGTATGCCCCGGTGGGGAGCGAGTTATTCTTGATCGCCTGCCGTGACAGGCGCGGGAGGCTGGTGGGACTTGCGCCTTTCTATCGCCATTTGAAAAAAGTGCTGGGAGCGCTGAGTCTTTGCGAGGTCTGTTTTCTCGGCACTGGTACCCCATTGAAGACCAGTGAACATCTCGACATCATCGCCTGGAAAGGGTCAGAGAAGCTCGTAGGAGAAGCCGTGGCGTTGTGTCTTCGTCAACAGCCGGCCTGGCATCGCATCTGGCTATGGGGCATTCATAGGGATTCTCCGGTGTTACCGCATTTCACCAGTGCGCTTGGCAGTGAAGCACAGGTAGTTCCTTGTGACAGCCTTCCATACATTTCTACCAATGCGGATTGGAGTTCCGTGAAACGTGGCCTCGGATCTAATTTGAGGACGAACATCGATCGGTATATCCGTCGGATTGAAAAGCAATATAAGTGCGAGTTCAGATGTGTCCAGACCATGGAGCAGCTCGATGAGTTTATGGAATCATTCGTTCGGTTACATCAGGAACGGTGGCAATCAAAAGGTGAACGTGGGTCATTTGCTTCCCCCGGGTTCAAGGAGTTCATGCGGGATACGGTGAGAGAGGCGTTTCGATGTCAGAGAGCGAGGCTCTGGATGCTGTTCTTGGACGGGCAATGTGTGGCGACGCTGCAAGCATTCGTGGACCGCAGCGTGGCGCACTACTTCCAAGGGGGATTTGCCTCCGGGTACGAAAAGTATCATCTCGGGAGTGTCATGCTGGCCCTCGCCATACAGGATTGCATAGCGGCCGATGATATCGATGAGTTCGATTTCATGGGTGGAGGCGCTTCCTACAAGGAGTCGTGGACGTCAAGCGCTCATGAAGCGGTTGAGGTGGAGATTTTGAGCCCCGGTTGGATTCCGGGAACATACAAGTACGGCTGTCTAGCCAAAACCCATCTCTCAAGCCTTTACCGGTCCATGTTGCCCCTCGCGCTTCGCTCTACCATCAGGAAATATCTTGTTCCTTCGGCCTAGGAGTCCATCCGATTTTTAATTGAAGAAAAAAGAAGGGTGTTTACAGAATGTGGGGACAAACGAGATGAGTTCGACCGATCGCAGCTACGCAGAAAAGATTTCTCACTCACTGCCTTGGTTGGCAAGGTATCCATTCTGGCGTTTTGGCCGGTTTCTACAGGGCCTCCGGCCCGCTCAACAGCCTACCCATCTCATTGTGACCGTTGCCAACCACTATGAACCTGGCTGGGCGCCCAATGGGGGCTGTGAAAACCGCAACACCCAATTGGCGCGTGTGCAGCGGTGGCATCAGGAAGCCCGTGTCACCGCACAGCTGATTAAGGACGTCGATGGCACCCCATTCCGCCATACAGCATTCTACCCTGGTGAGCAATACGACCCGGCACTCGTGGACGTCTTAGCTGAGATGCAGGCAGAAGGGTTAGGGGAGGTCGAAATCCATCTGCATCACGGCACCGAGCACCCGGATACTTCTGAGAACCTGAAAGCAAGCTTGATCGAATTTCGGGATCTGCTATCGGAAAAACATCGTTGCCTGTCCCGGTCCCATCTAGCGGATATTCCTCGATATGCGTTCGTCCACGGTAATTTTGCCTTGGCTAACTCCCTGGGAGGGTTCGGATGCGGGGTCGATAACGAAATGGAGATTCTCGCTGAAACAGGTTGCTATGTGGATATGACCCTTCCTTCGTTTCCCCTCAAGGCGCAGGTTCCGAAAATCAATGCGGTGTACCAATGCGGCCGTCCCTTAAGCGAGGCTGTTCCACACCGATGCGGGCCGAACCTCCGCGTTCATGGGACTGTGACCTATCCCGTGATTATGACCGGTCCCTTGGTCTTCGACTGGACCAGAACCAGAGGGGGCCTGCCCTTTCCCCGCGTCGACGACGGGGTGCTCACAGCGAATTACCACTGCGATCGAGCCCGTCTTGATCGGTGGAGAGGCGCGCAGGTCAGTGTAGAGGGGAGACCGGAGTGGATATTTATCAAACTCTACTGTCATGGATTTTTTCAGGGTGATCTGGAAGCGACGCTTGGCGAGCCGATCAGGCGGTTTTGGGGATCGGCGCTCGAAGAGGGAAGCCGCACCGGCGCCTTCACAATCCATTTTGCCAGTGCGCGAGAAGCGTTTAATATTGCTCTGGCCGCTGTCCATGGCAAGACCGGATCGCCACATGCCTACCGTGACTACAATCTCCGGTCAAACATGCAGCCTTGGCCGGCTGATCAATTACAGGATATGAACGGGAATTCATGCCCAGTCCAGACGTCTGCAGCTTTGATATGAAACCACGTCTGCTGAATTTCAACGTGAACAGTTCCTAATGGTGGAAGGAGACTTACATCAACGTCCCACCCCCAATACCAACCGAGCCTGAGTCAAATGGATATTTATTCGAAGCCAAATCAAAAAATTGGAAAGTGCCTGATCATATGTGTGCTCTTGAATCTCGTAGCCTGTAGTGGGGCAAATTCTGACCCATCACCCCAATACAGTACTGCATCCCAGCTCATTGTTACTTCCTCCTGTGGACCTTCCCCTGTATCTACACCAAGTAGCGCATTTCTTTCAGATTCCAAGGTGCATATGCCGTCCGTGACTGGGCAGTTTGTTTACAATGACTGGAAACCAGGCGCGGCCAATTTCCCAAAGGTTGGCGAGGCATACGTTGATCCGGTATTTGGCGGGACCATCCGCCGACTGACCAGCAGGGTGGGCAACAGGAATCAAGAAGACATCTATGCCCACCATTGGGCCAATGCCAATGGGACGCTCGTGTTTTCACGCATAGTAGACCAGGGAGGGAATAATGTAGGGAGAATCCTGAACGCCGCTACGGGACAGGTCGTCTATAACGATCAGCCAGGCATGGGGGGGGCATCGGCCATAGATATTGCCTGGGATGCAGTCGACCCCAGCCTGTATTACTACTATAGCGGGTTAAGTCTCGTTCAGCGCAACTTGTGCGCGTTGACCGATACGATCATGAAGACGTTTCCCGCTCCTCTCGAACCGAACGGAGGGTCACTCAACACGCAGGATCGGTCTGGTCGGTACTTTACGGTCCGTTATGGAGGCACCAACAAAGTGTGGGATAAGATAACGGATGCTATCTATGCTGGTTCTGTGACTCCGTTGAATTCTACCGGGTATGTGGCGATAACGCCCGATGGCAATTACCTTGTCACAGCGGCGGGGCTTACTGCGCCGCCAAATATTGAACATTATTCCTTCAAGATTGACCACGTTAACAAGAGGATCGCGAGTACGCCGACGCAATTCTGGGGGCTCTGCGGGGACCACGGTGCGTTGATTTCAGCATCTGATGGGCATAATTATTTCATCACACACAACTGCTTGAATGATGCGAACACCTACCGGGTCGATATTACGCTGGATCAGGCTGGAAAAACTGAAGCTCAACAAATTGCCGCCAACCAAGTCCTGCTTCAAGGGGTATTTGGCAAGACCGGCGATGGACATTTATCGGCTGTGTCGAAAGGCCCTAATCAGGACTGGGCCTTCGCGGACATTGAAACATTCAGCGACGATCCCTTTAATGGCACCCCATCTGGCTGGGCTCCCTACGAGCAAGAAATCGTCGCAATGAATGTTGTCACGTTGGAAGTGCGTCGATATGCCCACCACAGGTCACGGGGACTCGCTTCAAGTTACTATGCTCAACCACGGGTTTCCTGTTCCTGGGACGGGTCAGTCGTGTTGTGGACCAGTAATTTCAATATCAGTGCACCGGTCGGGTATTCAGATCTCTATTCGATGCCGTTCAGGTGAAGCTCGGTTCATGATTTAATCATTCTTTATTCCAGCAGGTGCAATCCTGTCGGCGCGACCGGTGGAGTCGTGTCTATAGGGGGGGTAGGCGGCGACCCGCCCTGGTTGAACTGGATCGCATAGGTGTCCACATAGTCTCTTGGCGAGCTGACGTTCATATTGCTCTGCCAGATGATTACTGATCCATCCCATGATGAACTAATGTGGGGCTGAGCATAATAGCTGCTCGATAAATTCCTGCTCCGGTGATGGGCTAATCTACGAACTTCTCCAGTGAGGATATGAATTGCGATGATTTCCTGCTTCCACGCTGTCCATCCCGACACACCACCGTTGAATGGATCACCGCTCAAGTTTTCGCTGCTCAGAAACACCCAGTCCTTGAGGGCTCCCCGCATATTACCGGTCAGATGCCCGTCGTTGTCTTCCCAGGCAAGGGGAATCAATGACTTGTTGGATGCGAGCTGTTGAGACTCTGTCCTGCCGGATTGATTCAAACTCACGTCGGCTCGCCAGATCCCGGGAGTATTATGGCAGCCATAGGTCACGAAATAGCTGCGTCCATCGCTTGCGCTGGCAAGGACTCCATGGTCACCACAAAGACCCCAAAACTGTACCGGTGTCGTGGTGACGGTCGCTGTCGCATGGTTGATCGCGTAGGACCAATGTTGTTTTTGAGGTGTGGAGGTGCCGCCTGCCGCCGTCACAATGTGGCTTCCATTCGGTGTGATGGAGATCCATCCCCCATTCGTCGTGAAATTAGTCGTATCCCCCGAATAAAGCGTATTCGTCGACCGCTTCCAGATATGTCCTTGACCATTCCACGAAAACACATAGATATCCCCGCTCTCATCCACCCAGGGAAGTGATCCACCGAAATTGTCAAAATTTGCGGGAGCCGTAAAGATGGTCACATCGGTCTGTGTTGGTAGATCTCTTTCAACAATCCTGTTCGTCTGGAATCTTTGATATTTATTGGGGTTGGTCGGGTGCCACTGGAGATTTGCCCGGGGCAGGTCGCCGCTGCCGACCGGCTGATTAGTGTATTGCGTTACCCCTGTGAGAGGGCTGTAAATATCGAGGCCACCGCCATTCGTTGTGAAACAGCTGGTTCCATTCGCATTGCACCAGTGGTGGGCATAGATATCATCGTCGTTTGCCGTCAGTCCCACATCCGTAATGCGGCGTACGGTCTCACCAAAGACGGGATCAACATAGGTACCGCCTAACGCCGGAAAGCCTGCGGCACCTGGCTTGAACGTATTATAGGAGAAGGGTCCACTGGTGGGCGGAGGGTGCGGAGCCGAATCCAGGATCGCTGCATGGGTGCCCGGCGCCAGGAGGAGAGCGAACAAACCCACGAGACCGAGATCGGCCCATTGTGCCTTATGCTTCATGGTGAAGACCTCCAGCGGGCCCTACAGCGCCAGTATAGTGGAGAGGGCCGCAACCGCATTTGTAAGGCTGTGATTGTGGCCAAACCAGCATCAGGGCCACGCGCGCAGAAATTCCCCTTTTCCGGACGGTCAATAGGAGCATACGCAAGACCGATGCCGTCTCTAGCTTCTAGTTGGAAGTAATGGGCAACGATGTCCAACAGAATTGCCAAATATGTTGTGCCTACAATGTAACCCCGTGATTATCCAAGAAGCGGAAACAACAAAGAGATTGCAAAGCACTCCTTTTGTGGAAGAATCATGTTAATCCTCCGATGGTGTTTAGAAAAAAGAAACAATTTTCCTACTATCAGAGGCTGAAGGATTTTCCCTTCAACGGCGCCAAGATAAGGATGGCACAATGAAATTGACTGTTCGCCAGTTGGAATGGGGTGATCTAACTCCAAACATGCTGTTGGCATGGGCGGAGCTCGAAGCGCGCGTGCTGGAGCCAAATGCCTATCTCTCGCCCTATTTTGTGGCGCCAGCACAGCGCTACCTCCCAGGCCATGCTGACACGATCCTGATATGGATTGAGCGGGGAGAGAGTGCCGGCCGTGAGTTGGTGGGGGTGGGGATTTTTGACCCTGTGCAATCAACGCAACGTTTTCCGCTCGCGCATCTGCGCGCATTCTGCTCTCGACATTCTTACCTGTCCGGGTTGCTCGTTGATGCCACTGCGGCAGAAGAGGTGATTGAGGCATGGCTTGCGCATTGCTCGGGCAAGACCTTTCCGTGGCACGGCGTGGATTTCAAGTACTGGCCGGCAGACGGTAAGAGTGATCACCTCGTACGCGGTCTCGCGGCTCAGCGAGGGGCTACTTGGCATGAGTACGATCGTCTATCACGTTCGGTCCTCTATCCACAGCAGGCAGGCGAGTCTTACATCGAATCGCATGTGGGATCGGGCCGACGTAAGGACCTCCGTCGTTGCATGCGGCGTTTGACGGAGATCGGCCCTGTGACCTGGACTCTTCAGAGGGGTGAAACGTTTGATGAGGCATCTGTGGATCGATTTCTCGAACTCGAGCAGGCAGGCTGGAAGGGCGAGCAGAGGGATGCGCTCGCTTCCGATGGCCGTGACGAGCAGTTTTTCCGGGAGATGGTCCGTGGTTTCGCCGGCGCAGGCCGGGCGCTCTTCTGTGAATTGCGTGTTGGTGAACGGGTCGTGTCCTCCACCAGCAACTTCATTTCTGGACGGGCTGGTTTTGCCTTCAAGATCGGCTGGCATCGCGACTTCGCCAAAATGTCGCCGGGTATCCTGAATGAGGTCGAGTTGATTCGGCAAGCTCCATCATTGCTCGGGCAGCTTGACTTTGTCGACAGCGGGGCAGCTCAGGGTTCTTATCTGGAGGAGTTATGGGGTGGTCGTCGTCCTGTGAGCAAGGCCATTTTAGCCACAAGCAGTATGGGCCGCGCCACGCTCGGCGCGATTGACATCGGCAGACAACTGAAGCGGCGGTTATTCGGCGGCACGCCATCGACAAAGCCCGTAGGCGCTGTCTGAAATTCGGTTGTCGCGGTTTGTGAAGAGATGTCAGACGATGGAGTATCGGGAAAAGGCATGAGACCTCCTGATTCGCTTCGATCACTGGTCAGTGGGATGTATCGTCGGGTCCGGAGTGCCGGGCTGCGTACAGGTGGTTCCATGTCAGCTGGAGTCCGCACCCTCGAGATCGCCTATGTCATTCTTCTGAGCGACGAAGCCCATAATTACATGAGCAAGCTTGAAATAGAGCTCATGAAACAATATGGACCGCATGAAGGGCTTAAGGCGACGCCCCACATTACTCTCAAGTTAGGGTTTCACGTGACGGATATCGAGCCGTTTGAACAATATTTTGACCAACTCGTAACCGAAATTACGCCGTTCGAGATTTCCCTCAGGAACATTGGATTTTTTGACGATGTAGGGATCATCTTCATGGATGTCGTCCATACGCCTGAACTCGAGGGGCTGAGACGGAGGATTCTTAAGGATCTTTCGGAGCGATATGGCATCGATCCCTATCCTCTGGAGGGAGACCAGTACCATTTCCATGCGACGCTGGCCTACCTATCGAAGCAAGATTTCGAAACGGCACGCCACCGGCTTAAACAGATAAACATACACTTTAAGTTTAAATTAGAAACAATTGGATTGATGTGTCATACCGGCGAAGAGTGGGTAACATACAAACGAGCGAAGCTCCAGTATAACTTCGCAGATCCATCCAGCAACCATTGACCCGATCCAACCGCCAATGATGTCGTCTGCGATGATACATGACCCGTCATGTGGCTTGATCACTAGTTTGGTTTGAGAAAAGAAGGGGGATGGGAGTGACTATGGACAGACAGGGCGATTACAGCCCCCAAGCCTTAGAAAGGCTGCGGTTCAGAAGGCAGTTTTTTTTAGGCCCGGGCTTTATCGAGGGATTTCCTGAATGGACCAGGATGAACATCGGCACTGCCCATTGCTTGACTGT
>Ga0070685_10000047_pt1 | contig 72690 bp, 71 predicted proteins | sample KBSS13LmetaG_FD_65651 | JGI IMG/M metagenome (GOLD analysis project Ga0070685, IMG submission 65651) | Switchgrass rhizosphere microbial communities from Kellogg Biological Station, Michigan, USA - KBS S1-3L metaG | ecosystem: Host-associated > Plants > Roots > Rhizosphere ...
GCCTTTGTATTCGAGGTAGAGGTAGTCGCGGGTGACGCCGCCGACCTCGCGGGTCTCGAAGCCGGCGAAGCGGGCGACGCCGTGGTCCTCGTGGACGACGTAGTCGCCGACCCGCAGTTCGCTGAAGGCGAGGCGGCCCCGACCGGCGCCGGGGGCCGGCTCCTCGGTGCGGCGGCGGTGGACGAGGCGCCGGAAGGGATAGAGCGCGAGCTTCAGCTCCGGGCTGACGAAGCCCTCGCGCAGGCGCGCTTCGGCAAAGGAGAGGCCGGGGTCGGGCGAGAGGCGGCCGCCTTCGAGCAGGCGGGCGTCGAGGCGGTCGAGGCCATAGCGGGCGCGCTCGGCCTCGCCGCGGCTGTCGAAGGCGACGACCGTGCGGTGACCGGAGCGGACGAGTTTCTGCAGCTCTCCCTCGGCCTCCTTGATGCTGCGGGCCGGCGACTCGGCGCGGGCGGCGCGAAAGGCGTCCTCGTCCTCCTCGCCGGCGCTGGTCAGCGAGAGCGCCGCGCGCGCGGCCAGTGGCTCGGCGACGTCGACGTAGAGGTGCTGGGCATCCTCGGCGTGCATCGCCGTCGTCACGTCCTCCCAGTGGTCGCGCAGCGCCGGCTCGATCTCCTCGGCCCCGACGAGGACGACCGCGGCCGCCTCCGGGACCAGCTCCAGCGGCGCCCGGAAGTGCTCCAGCGGCAGCGCTTCAGCCAGGTTCGGGGACTCGGTTCCCTCCTCCTCGGCGGCCATCGCCGCCAGCTCGGCTAGCTCGCGGTGCTCGGCGTCGAGCTCGGCCGCCGGAGCCAGCTCGACCCGCTCGCCCTCGCCGAGCGAGCGCTGGGTGAAGGTCGAGAACCAGCGCATCGACTCGACCTCGTCGCCGAAGAGCTCGATCCGCACCGCCCGTTCCTCGGTCGCCGGGTAGACGTCGAGGATGCCGCCGCGGACCGCGAACTGGCCCCGCTCCTCGACCTGCTCGACCCGCTCGTAGCCGGCGGCGGCGAGGTCGTCGGCGACCGAGTCGAGCTCGATCTCCTCGCCGCGGGAGATCGCGAACCCGGCGGGGCGCAGCGATGCGTCCGGCACCGCCTCGGCCAGCGCCGGGGCGGAGGCGACGACGATCGCGTCCGCCTCGGCCCCGAGAGCGTCGAGCGCGTCGATCCGCAGGCCGACGAGGTGCGGCGGCGGCGAGACGTGTGAGGCGTACCCGGTCCCGCGCGAGGGATAGAGGCGGACCCGCCGCGGCGCCAGATATGCGCGCAGGTCGGCGGCGAGGTCGCGAGCGGAGCGGTCGTCGGGAGCGACCAGCAGCGCCGGCCGTTCGGCCAGCCCGCGCTCGTCCTCCAGCAGCGCCGAGAGCAGCAGCGGCCGCAGCATCGCCGAGGAGCGGACCGCTACCCCCTCCCCACCCTCGGCCGCCGCCTGCACGCGGCCGGCCAGCGCGTGCACGCGCTCGTTCTCGGCGGCGATGTCGATCAGCGGTCTGAGGCTCATGGCAGCGAAAGAGCCCAGATCGTCCGATCCGGGCGCGGATTCCCGATTCTAGGGAGCTTTCGTCTGTTCCTTTTCGTTGTCGGAGACGGATAAGGAACAGACGAGTGACTGGAGCGGGTCAGTCGGGGGAAGGAAGGCCAGGACCGCTGCGCTGCCACTCGACCTGGCCGCGGCCCTCGGCGGCGGAGCGGCCGACGACGTCGTCCCACTCGTGCAGCATCCGCTTCAGCTGAGCAGTCGCCTCCGGCGGGTTGGCGGCGGTCTCGGCGGCGAGCTCCAACGCCGCCTGCTCGGTGCCCGCGGCAGGGGCGACGCGGTTGACGAGGCCGAGGCGCAGGGCCTCGTCGGCGCCGACCGTGCGGCTGCTCAGCAGCAGGTACTTGGCGGCGGCGAGGCCGCAGAGGGTGACCAGGCGCGCCGGCCCGACCGGAACGCCGAGGGCGGCGCCGGGGAAGCGCATCCGCAGGTTCGAGCCGCCGACCCGCATGTCGCAGGCGACCGCGACCTCCGCCCCGCCGCCGACCACGTCGCCGTGGCAGGCCGCGATCGTCGGCTTCGGGAAGGCGACGACGGCGTCGTAGAGGTCGGCGAAGAGCTGCATCCGCCGCACCTTTCCCTCCTCGTCAAGCCGCTCTTTGACGTCGGCGCCGGCAGAGAGGCCGAGGTGGTCGGCGGAGCTGATCACGAGCACCCGCACCGCCTCGTCGCCGCGGGCGACCGCCAGGTGCTCGAGCAGCTCGACCAACATCTGGGTGTTGATCGCGTTGCGGGCCCGGGGCCGATTCAGCCGGATCACCGCCACTCCGTGCTCGTCGACGGAGTAGCTCGTGACCTCGCTCTCGGATGCGTTGCCGTTCTCTGCGCTCATGCCTCGGACGCTATTCGTTCCACCAACCGCTCGGTCTCCTCGGCGGCGTCGGCGACCAGCGCCTCGACCTCTCCCTTCGGCTCGCTGAAGCGGCCGAGCACGTAGCCGGAGACGATCTCGGGGTCGGTCGAGTCGGGCCGCCCCACCCCGACCCGCACCCGCCAGAACTCGGCGTCGCCGAAGCCACGTTTGAGGCTCTTGAGCCCGTTGTGGCCGGCGAGGCCGCCGCCGAGCCGGGGCTTGATCTCTCCGAAGGGCAGGTCGATCTCGTCATGGACGACGACGACGCGGTCGAGCGGCACCTTCAGAGACCCGCGCGCCGGCCCCGCCGAGGTCCCGGATTCGTTCATGTAGGTGCGCGGCTGCAGCAGCGCCACCCGCGGTCCCCCGGCCGCGATCCGGCCTTCGGAGATCACCCCGTTGAACTTCTGCTTCGGCTTCGGCAGCTGCCAGCGCTCGGCCAGCTCGGACGCGACCGCGAAGCCGACGTTATGGCGGGTGCGCTCGTACTCGGGCCCCGGGTTACCGAGACCGACAACAAGAATGCGGTCGCCGTGCTCGCCGCCCTCGCGGCGGCGGAACAGCGACAGGGGCTACTCGCCCTCGGACTCGCCGCCCGAGTCGCCGCCGCCGCCCTCGCCCTCGGCAGCGGACGCGCCGTCGGCGCCTTCGCCCTCGCCGACCAGCTCGGCCTCCTCCTCGAGCTCGGGAGCGGCTTCTTCGACGCGCGGCGGCGAGAGGGTGACGATCGTGACCTCCTCGGGGTCCTCGGCGACGAACTTGACGCCCTCGGGCACGCTGACGGCGGAAAGCTGGAGCGTCTCGTTGATCTCCATCGCCGAGACGTCGACGGTGATGTTGTCCGGGATCTCGGTCGGCAACGCTTCGATCGTGATCTCGCGGGTCACGTGCTCAAGGACACCGCCGCCCTTGACGCCGGGGGCGCTGTCGACCCCTTCGAGCTCGATCGCGACCTCCGCCTGGATCGCCTCGTCCAGTTTCACCTGCATCAGGTCGAGGTGCTGGATGCTGCCGCGGACCGGGTGGTGCTGTTCTTCCTTGATCACGACGGGGACGGCTTTGCTGCCTTCGATCTCGAGATCGAAGAGCGCGGCGCCCTCGCTTAGGACGCTTCGGATGTCCCGTTCGCTGACCTGGAAGGGCTTCGCCTCCGAGCCGCCCGAGTAGACGACGCCGGGAACAAGCCCGTCGCGGCGCATACGGCGCGAGGAGCGGGAGCCGAAATCGGCGCGGGGTGCGGCTTTGAGGCAGGAGCGTTTGCTGGCCATCGGACGGGAGAGGATAGAGAAAGCCGCCGCAAAGGGGCCTGTGGCAACCTTCGCTGCGAATGCCTGACGAATCGAAGATCCCCAAAGGGCGGATTCGCCGCTCCGCCAAGCTGGGGTCGATCGTCGGCGTGCAGGGCGCTCGCTACGCCGGGACCAAAGCCGCCAACGTCGGTCGCTCCGAGGACGAGAGCAAAGAGGCGCTCGAACAGCGCCACCTGGAGACGGCGATGAAGATGGTCGGCGCCCTCGGTCAGATGAAGGGCGCGGCGATGAAGCTCGGCCAGTTCGCCTCCTTCATCGACACCGAGTTCATCCCCGAGGAGTACCGCGAGATCTACCAGGAGCAGCTGGCGAAATTGCGGACCGACGCTCCCTCGATGCCCTGGGAGAAAGTCGAGAAGGTACTGGCGGAGGAGTACGACGGCGAACCGCTCTCCGAGCTCTTCGCCGAGTTCGAGCAGGAGGCCTTCGCCGCCGCCTCGATCGGCCAGGTCCACCGCGCCGAGCTGCTCGACGGCCGCCAGGTCGCGGTGAAGATCCAGTACCCGGGGATCGCCGAGGCCCTCGACGCCGACCTCCGCAACGCCGGCACGATCGTCCGCCTGGCGAAGGTGCTCGCCCCCGGCCTCGACGCCAAGGCGATCGCCGAGGAGATCCGCGAGCGGGTGATGGAGGAGCTCGACTACGAGTATGAGGCCCAGAACCAGCGCTCCTTCGCCCGCGCCTACCGCGGCCACCCCTTCATCTACGTGCCGGAAGTGGTGACGCGGCTCTCGCGGCGCCGCGTCCTCGTCACCGAGTTCGTCGAGGGGATGGGCTTCGAGGAGATCAAGGAGCTGCCGCACGAGGAGCGCAGCCGCTTCGGCGAGATCGTCTTCCGCGGCAGCTTCGGCTCGATCTACCACCTCCAGCACTTCAACGCCGACCCCCATCCCGGCAACTACATCCTCCTGCGCGACGGGCGGGTCGCCTTCCTCGACTTCGGGATGACGAAGAAGCTCGACCGCGAGCAGATCCTGCTCGAGCAGCGCGCCTTCGACGCCGCCTCGCGCAACGACCCGGAGGCGTTCCGGCAGGCCCTGCACGACCTCGGCTTCGTCAAGAAGCCGTCCAAGCTCGACGCCGAGCGGCTGCTCGACCACATGCGCGTGGTCGGCGGCTGGTTCGTGACCGAGGACCGGGAGCTGGAAATCACGCCGCGCCGGGTGATGAAGATCATCGAGGCGACCAACGACCCCCGCTCGGAGTACTTCGACCTGATGCGGCGCGAGTCGCTGCCGGCGGAGGAGCTGATGGGGCGGCGGATGGAAATCGGCGTCGTCGCCGTGCTCGGCCAGTTGCAGGCGAAGCGGAACTGGCACCGAATTGCACGGGAGTGGGTGTACGCGGACCCGCCGGCAACCGAGCTCGGCGCGCTCGAGTGGGACTATTTCGAGGAGCGCGGGGTCAAGCGGACGCCCGGGCTTGCCGAAACCCTCTGAGTCCCGTAACCAAGGAGGAGCGATGGGCCGGATCAGGCGCGGTTGGGCATTGACGAAGAAGAGCTGGGCGCTCCTGCGGGAGCACCCCTCACTGCTGCGCTTCCCGCTCTACGGCGGGGTGGCGACGACGCTGCTGGCGATCGTCTTCCTCGGCCCGGGCTTGTACCTGTGGGAGGAAGACCAGATGGCGGGGGCGATCCCGATCATCGTCATCGGCGTCTACGTGCTCAGCTTCATCGGCTTCTACTTCAGCGTCGGGCTCGCCGCCTGCGCCGACATGATCTTCCGCGGCCAGGAGGCGAGCGTCAGCGACGGCCTCGCCGTCTCCCGCAGCCGGATCAGCCAGATCAGCGGCTGGGCCGCGGTCTCGGCCGCGATCAGCCTGGTTATGGGGCTGCTCGAAAACCAGGGTGGGACGCTCGGCACGATCGCCGCCCGCCTGGTCGGGATGGCCTGGTCCCTCGTCACCTTCCTCGCCGTCCCGGTGATCGCGATCGAGGGCACGGGCCCGTTCGAGACGATCAAGCGCTCGGCCTCGCTCTTCCGCGAGCGCTGGGGGCAGCAGATCACCGGCAACATCGCGATCGGCGCCGCGGTCTTCCTGCTCGGCGTGCTGCCGGCGATCGTCCTCATCGTCGGCGGCGTCGCCGTCTGGGCCTCGGCCGCCTTCCTCGGCGCCCTCCTGGTCATCGTCGGAGCGTTGGTCCTGGCGATCTCCTTGCTCGTCTCCCGCGCCCTCAGCGGCATCTTCGGCGTCGCCCTCTACCGCTACGCCCTCGACGGCCAGGTGGTCGGTGGCTTCACCCAGGAGGACCTCGAGTCGGCGGTGAAGGTCAAAGGCCGCCGCGGCGGCACGGCGACCCCGCCGGGCGCGACGCCAGGGACGATCTGACCCCCGCCAGCATTCGTCTGTTCCTTTTCGTTGCGTCAGGCCGAAAAGGAACAGACGAATTGCGTCAGAGCTCGGCGAACAGCCGCGGGTCGTTCGAGCAGATGCCGTGGACGCCGGCGGCGACGAGCTTTTCCATCTGCGGCAGCTCGTCGACCGTCCAGGCGATCAGCTCGGTCTGGGCGAGGTCGCAGATGCGAGCGAGTCGCGGCGTGACGAGCGGGTGGTAGGCCCACATCGCCTCGACCCCGAACCGGGGCAGCTTCTGGGCGGCGAGGCCGGGGAGACGGTGGCGCATCGCCACCATCGCCGCGATCATCGGGCCGCGGGCCCAGCGCTTCGAGGTCCAGTCCTTGGTCACCTTGGGATAGGTCCAGCCACGCCGCAGCGCCGGCTGCAGCTCGAGGATGCGGCCGAGCGTGTGCAGCTCCATCGTCGAGATCATCGCCCGCTCGACCAGGCCCCGTTCCTGCAGCGACTCGACGACCTCCTCCTCCCTGCCGGGGAGCTTGATGTCGAGGTCGATCTCGATCGTGTCGAGGGGCGGCTCGAGGAAGGCGTCGAGCGCCTCGGTCAGCTTCAGCGGCGTCCGCCGCGCGGCGTCCTCCCAGTCGTGGGCGATCACCAGCGGGTGGCGCTGCTCCAGCGGCAGGTGCGCGTCCGGCAGCCAGAGCACGTCCATCTCGATCGTGTCGACGCCCGCCGCAGCCGCGGCGTGGAAGCTCTCGATCGTGTTCCCAGGCGCGATCAGGTCGGCCCCCTTGTGGCCGACCAGGCGCAGCGTGCGGTCCACTGCGGGCGAGGCGCTCAGAACAGCTGGTTCTCGCCGGCGAAGATCTCGCTCACCGAGTCGTCGGTGAAGATGCGGCGGATCGAGTCGGCGAAGGTGCTGGCGGTCGAGAGGACGGTGATGTTGTCCGGCGCGCCGGAACGGAGCGGCAGGGTGTCGGTGACGACGATCTGCTCGATCGGCGAGTTTTCCAGCCGTTCGAAGGCGGGGCCGGAGAAGACGCCGTGGGTGGCGCAGGCGATCACCCGGGCCGCGCCCTCGTCGATCACGGTCTGGGCGGCAGCGCAGAGGGTGCCGGCGGTGGCGATCATGTCGTCGACGAGGACGGCGGTCTTGCCCTTGACGTCACCGACCACGTAGCCGATCTCGGCGACCGCCTGGGCCGGGCGCTCCTTCTCCATCACCGCCCAGTGGGTGCCGATGCGGCGGGCGAAGTTGCGCGCCGTCTTGACCCGGCCGGCGTCGGGGGAGACGATCACCAGCTCGTCTTTCAGTTCCTGGTCGATGAACCACTGGGTCAGCATCGGCATCGCCGTCATGTGGTCGACCGGGACGTGGAAGAAGCCCTGGACCTGGCCGGCGTGGAGGTCCATCGTGAGGACGCGGTCGACGCCGACGGCCTCCAGGCACTTGGCGACGATGCGGGCGGAGATCGGCTCGCGGGGGGCCGACTTCTTGTCCTGGCGCGCGTAGCCGTACCAGGGCAGCACGGCGATGATCCGGTGCGCGGAGGCGCCCTGGGCAGCGTCGATCATCGTCAGCAGCTCCATCAGGGCGTCGTTGGGGGTCATCTCTTCCTGCTCGTTGGCGCAGGTCGACTGGACGAGGAAGACGTCAGAGCCGCGGATCGACTCCTCGTAGCGGCAGTAGACCTCGCCGTCGGCAAAGGTCTTCAGCGTCACCTGGCCGAGATCGAGCCCGAGCTTGCCGGCGACTTTTGCGGCGAGGTCCATCGAACAGCGGCCGCCGAAGACCATCATCCGCTTCGTGTAGTCGTGGTCGATGCCAGTCGCCACCTGCGGGCGCTCCTCGATCATGCTCACGGGGTCTTGTCCTCTCGCATCTCGGCCGCCTTGCGAGCGGCATATCCGTCGATGTTCCGTTGCGCGTTCTCACTGACGGCGAGGGCCCCCTCGGGCACGTCGTCCTTGATCACTGCGCCAGCGCCAGTGTAGGCGGCGTCGCCGACTTCTACCGGTGCGATCAGCATCGTGTCAACGCCGATCCGCACATCGCGGCCGATGACCGTGCGGTTCTTGCGGAATCCGTCGTAGTTTGCGGTGATCGTGCCGGCGCCGAGGTTGCTGCCTGGGCCGATCTCGGCGTCGCCGACGTAGGCGAGGTGCGGCACCTTCGTGCCCTCCCCGACCCGCGAGTTCTTGATCTCGACGAAGGTCCCGGCCTTGGCGCCGTCCTCGAGCAGGGCGCCCGGGCGCAGGTATGCGAAGGGGCCGACCGAGCAGCCGGCGCGGACCTCGCACTCGACCAGGTAGGAGTGGAGGACCTTGGAGCCGGCGCCGACGGAGCAGTCGATCAGGGTGCTGAGCGGGCCGACCTCGGCGCCCTCGGCGATCCGGGTCTCGCCACGGAGGGTGGTGCCGGGCTCGATGCGGACGTCGGCGGCGATCTCGACGCCGGCGTCGACCCAGGTCGAGGCGGGGTCGACGATCGTGACGCCGGCGAGCATGTGGGTCTCGAGCAGGCGGCGGCGGCCCTCGGCCTCGACGGCGGCGAGGTCGAGCCGGTTGTTGACGCCCATCGTCACCGCGAGGTCGCTGACCCGGTGGGCGAAGACTTCGTGGCCGGCCTCGCGCAGAGCCGGGAAGACGTCGGGCAGGTAGTACTCGCCCTGGGCGTTGTCGTTGGAGATCCCCTTCAGGGCGGCGGCGAGCGGCGCCGCGTCGAACGCGTAGGTGCCGGCGTTGATCTCGCGGATCTCCAGCTGCCAGGTCTCGGCGTCGCCGGCGGCTTTCGCCTCGACGACCCTTTCGACGGCGCCGGAGGAGTCGCGGACGACGCGGCCGTAGGCGCCCGGGTCCTCGAGCTCGATCGTCATCATCGTCGCCGCCGCGGCGGTGGATTCGTGCGCCCGCAGCAGCTCGGAGATCGTCTCGGCGGAGATCAGGGGCACGTCGCCGGAGAGGACCAGCACCGTCTCGCTCTCCTCGATCAGCGGCAGGGCGGCGCGGATCGCGCCGCCCGTCCCGTCGGCCGTGGGCTGCTCGACCGTCTCGACGCCCTCGGGCAGGCCGGCGGAGAGGTCGCGGCCGGGCGAGACGATCGCCGCCACCCGGCCGGCGCCCGCTTCGCGCGCAGCGACGATCGGCCAGGCGACCATCGGCCGGCCGCAGACGGGGTGGAGCATCTTCGGCGTCGAGGAACGCATACGCGTGCCCTCGCCCGCCGCCATGACGAGAACCAGAGGTGGGCTCACTCCCAGAGGATATTTCGCTTCGGCGGGGCGGTGCGGGCTCAGCGGGCGCGCGACAGGTCGCGCCCAAGCAGGGCGACCGAGGTCAGCGTCCAGCCGGCGAAGATCAGGTCGATGCCGACGAGGAGGCCGATCGCCCAGTCGGCCGAGCTCGGGAACTTGGCGAGGATGAGGACGCCGATCACGATCCCGGCGATGCCGCTGAGGCCGAGCAGCCCGGCATTCGGCTCGCCGCGGGCGATGAAGGCGATCGTCGTCCGGGTCAGGCCCATGAAGAGGAAGTAGATCCCCAGGACCAGGGTCAGCGTCAGCGTCCCGTTGTGCGGTTCGACGATCAGCCAGAGACCCACGATCACCGTCAAGATCGCCCAGATCAGCCGCAGCACCAGGGTCCCGACCGAGTGCGCCGAGAACGCCCCGGCAACCATCACGATGCCGACGAAGAGCAGCAGCCAGCCGATGAAGATCGCCGTCCCCACGGCAGCCACCGCCGGCACCAAGATCGCAATGCAGCCGAGCACGATCGCAGCCACACCGACGACCATCAACGGCTTCCAGCTGCGCCTCAGCCGCTCGCGGACCTCCGGATCAAGCGAAGCTCCTCCGATCTCCATAAGACGACCCTATGAGGCATTCCGGACGGTTTAAGAAAATGAACCGGCAAAAGTGCACCTATATGGGGCCTTATTGCCAGTTCGATTTGCGCAGCGCTACGCTCGGTGCTCGATCCGGGGTGGTGTAGTCGGTAGCACGCCTGGTTTTGGTCCAGGAAGCAGGGGTTCAAGTCCTCTCCCCGGAACTGGGATTCCGCTACTCCTCCGTCGCCCGCGCCACCTTGCCGCCTTTGGCTCCGGGCTCCATCGCTGGTCCTCGCGGGGAGGCGATGCCGAGAACGCGCATCGCCTTCAGGCCTAGTCCCAGCTTCTCGCGGCCCTCGGTGGCGGAGACGTCGTGGCCGCAGAGCTCGCGGACGCGCTCGAGGCGGTAGCGGATCGTGTGGCGGTGGGTGAAGAGCTGTTTGGCGGTGGCGGCGACGTTGCCGTCGTTGTCGAGGTAGGCCTCGACGGTGGTGACGAGCTCGGTCTCGTACTGCTCGTCGTAGGAGACCAGCGGCTCGATCGTCTCCGCGTAGAAGCGTTCGAGCTCGCCCGGGTCCTCGCTCATCGCCGGCAGCAGCAGCCGGTAGGCGCCGGTGTCCTCGAAGGCGAGCATCGCCCGCCCCTCGGCCTCGCCGACGTTGACCGCCAGGTGCGCCTCGCTGCCGGCCCGGTAGAGGTCGACGGGGTCGGCGCAGCGGCGGCTGCGGCCGACCGTGAGGTGGAAGCCGGAGAGGCTGTCGTCGAGCTCGCGCGAGAGGCCGGCGGCGGCGCGGGCCAGCCGCTCGTCGTCCTCGGCGGGGACAATCGCGGAGATCTCTGCTGCCGCCTCGCCGCCATCGCTGGCGGCCAGCGAGCCCGGAGCGAGCGCCCGCAGGGCCCGCTGCGCCAGGACCAGAACCCGCTCTCGCCACTCCCCCGTCTGCGCCGCCCGCGGCGATGCCCGCAGGACGACGACGCCGGCGCCCCGGTCGAGGTCGGCCCCGAGCTCGGAGGCCTGGGCGACGAGGTCGCGGCGGTCGGTCACCTCGCGCCGCAGCACCGCCCGCACGAAAGCGCCGGCCGCCTCCTCGCTCTCCCACTCGGGCGAGCGCGAGCGCTCCAGCTCCAGCGCCAGCAGCGTCGCCACCATCCGCGCGATCGTCGGGTCCGGCGCCGCCTTCGCCCGGTAGCGCAGCTCGCCGACGGCGTTGTCGGCGACCCGCAGCTCGACCGTCGTCACTCCCTCGCCGCCGGAGAGCAGCTTCTGCTCCTGGTCCGAGGAGGCGCCGGCGACCGCCAGCACGGCGCTGGAGCGGTCGATCAGGGCGACGCTGGCGTCGAGCAGCCGCGCCGCCGCGCGGGCGACCGCGGGCAGGCCGGCGCCCGACTCGACCGCTTCGGAGAGCGCCTCGAGCAGGCCCGCACGCTCGCTGGTCCCGGAACTGGGCATCCGACCATTATCCGGATGCGCCGCTGGAGGCGCCTGCGCCGGTCCCCCGCCGCCAGACTAGATGCCGTTGAAGAAGTCGGAGAGGTTTGGGTAGTAGTAGACGATCGCGAGGCCGATGACGACGCCCCCGATCACCAGGGCCGCGAGCACGAACAGCGAGAGGAACCCCGCCGCCGTCTTTTCCCAGGCCCGCCCGTAGGCGCTCAGCGCAGGGGTCAGGATCAGGGTCACGAAGATGACCAGACAGATCGCCCCGGCGATCCCGTAGAGCAGGTACTGGTGACCGAGGTCGGTCAGCGCGTAGAGAGTCACTGCCCTGGATTCTGGCGCACTTGCGAGACGACCAGCCCGATCGCGGCGCAGAGCGAGAAGGCGGCGGCGCCGAGCGCCCAGCCGGCGCTGACGTCGCTGAGGTAGTGGACCTCGAGGTAGACGCGGGAGAGACCAACCAGCGCCGTGAGGACGATGCCGGTGACGACGACCGCGGTCGCCCGCGCCATCCCCGGCCGCAAGCGGAGGACGATCGTCACCGCCAGCCATAGGTAGATGACCGAGTGGGCGGCGTGGCCGCTGGGGAAAGAGGAGCTGCTGCTGGAGGCGAGCGGGTCGGGAGGGCGCGGCCGGTCGACCGTGTCCTTCAGCTCGACGATCCCGACCTGGGTGATCGTCATCCCCGCCAGCAGCACCCAGAACTCGGTCCAGCGCCGCCGCCAGCCGAGCAGCGCCGCGCCGACCAGCGCCAGCGCCCAGGTGAGGCCGCCGGAGCCGAAGAAGGTGACGACCTTGGCGACGCTCGTCAGCGCGCTCGTCTGCAGGAATTCGGCGACTTCGATCGCGGTTTCGTCGCCGGGCGTCGGCCCGGGGTCGTCGCCGATCGCCACCGTATAGGCGACGAGGACGAACGAGGAGACCGCCAGCACCGCCATCAGCGAGGTGAATTCGAGGCCGAAGGTGCCGCCGGGGGTGACCCGGTCCCAGATAAAGCGCAGCTCCCGCCGCCGCGCCAGCTCGACCATCCAGGCGGTCGCCCCGTGCTCCTCCATCCAGCGCACGATCGCTTCCCGGTTCTCCTTCACCCGCAGGCGCCGGACGATCCAGACCGTCCCGGCGACGATGACGATCAGCGTCGCCAGCACGGCCGCCCCGCGGGCCGCGTAGTGGCCGGCGCTCTCGATCGCGCTGGAGAAGAAGTAGCCGATGAGGATGTGCAGCGAGGCCCAGAGGCCGGTGCCGAGGATGCTGTACGGGACGAAGCCGCGGTACCCCATCCCGGAGCTGCCGGCGATGAAGGGGGCGAAGGCGCGGACGAGGCTGATCCAGCGGCCGATGAAGATCGTCTTGCCGCCGTGGCGGCCGAAGTAGTCCTCGACCTTCTCGAAGCGCTCATGGCTGATCCCGACCCGCGGCCCGTGCTTGAGCACGAACTCGCGGCCGAGCCGGCGGCCGAGGAAGAAGCTGGTCGTGTCGCCGAGCCAGGCCGAGAACCAGGCGATCGCGATCAGCAGGTAGATGCTGATCGCCCCTTGGCCGGCGACGGCGCCGCCGAGCAGCATCACCGTCTCGCCGGGGACGACGAGGCCGATGAAAGCGCCGGTCTCGGCGAAGGCGAAGAAGCCGACCAGCAGGTAGGTCCAGGCGCCGAGCGTGTTGCTGATGTCCTTCAGCAGCTGCTGCAGGTCGAGGTGGCCGAGCTGGCGGCTGATGAAGTAGTAGACGGCGCCGACGACGAGCGCGGCGGCGGCGATTTTCAGGCGTTTGCGGTTCTTCCCGCCCTCGCCCTCTTCCTCCCCGGGCAGTCTCATGGCGCCAGTGTGGCGCGTCCGGCGGCGCAGACGATTGCTTCCTCGGCGGGGAGCTCTGCGGCGGCGGCCTGGGCGGCGGCGAGCTCCGGGAAGAGTCCGACGGCGGTCGGTCCGGAGCCGCTGAGGATCGCCCTCGGCGCCCCGGCCGCGCGCAGGGAATCGAGCGCCTCGCCGACGTCGGGACGCAGCGAGAGCGCCGCCGGTTCGAGGTCGTTGACGAGCAGGTCGGGATAGGCGAGCGGCGAGGCGCCGGCGCCGGCCACCTGGCGCAGCCGCGCCGCCAGCTCGTCGAGCTCGGCGGCGGCGCGGCCGAGCCCGAGCCGGTCGGCCTCGGCGAAGACCGCGGCGGTGCTGAGGCCGCCCCCTCCCGGCAGCAGGACGGCGGCGTGCTCGGCGGGCTCCGGCAACGGCTCCAGCCGCTCGCCGACGCCCCGGACCAGGGCAAGCGACGGCCGCAACTGCGAAGGCACGTCGGCCCCCAGCTCCAGCGCCAGCTGCGGCAGGTCGGCGACTTCGCCGGCGGCGAGCCGCAGCACCGCGGCCGCATCGCCGCTGCCGCCGCCGAGGCCGGCCGCCACCGGCACCCGCTTCTCGATCTCAACCCGCAGCGGCCCGCGCTCCCAACCGCGCTCGCGCAGCCCCGCCAGCGCCCTGGCCGCGAGGTTCTCCCCCTCGACCCCCGGGCAGAGAACTTCGTCGCGCTCGGCCGGGGTGACCTCGAGCAGGTCCGCCAGCGCCAGCGGCTCGAACAGCGAACAGAGCTCGTGCAGGCCGTCCTCGCGGGCGGCGCCGAGGTAGAGGCAGAGGTTGAGCTTGGCGGGAGCGTGGAGCAGCATCAGACGGGCTTCAATCAGGCAGCTTCGCGGAGAGGTCGGCGAACTGCTGCGGCGAGAGCGCCTCGGCGCGGGCGTCTTCCGGCAGCCCGAGCTCGGCGAGCGCGGCGCGCGCAGGGGCGAGACTGCCGGGCCGGGCGTGCTCCAGCGATCGGGCCAGGGACTTACGCCGGTGGGCGAAGGCGGCCCGGATCAGCTGCCGCGTCGCCGCGTCGGCCCCCGGCCCGGTGCGCCGCAGCCGCAGGATCGCCGAATCGACGCGCGGGCGCGGCTTGAAGACGGCCGGGTCGACCGCGCGCAGCAGCTCCACCTCGCAGGCCAGCTGGGCGACCGCGCTCGGGGACCCGTAGGTGCGGCTGCCGGGACCGGCGCGGAGGCGGTCGGCGATCTCCCGCTGGACCATCACCGTCCAGCGCCGCAGGCTCGGCAGCTGCTCGATCGTGCGCAGGATCAGCGGCGTCGCCACCGAGTAGGGCAGGTTGGCGACCATCGCCGTGGGTGGCGGCTCGAAGGCGGCTAGGTCGAGCTTCATCGCGTCGCCCCAGTGCAGCTCGACGTTCGGCAGTGCCGCGACCGGCGCCAGCGCCTCCTCCAGCCCGCGGTCGATCTCGACCGTGTGCAGGTGCCCGCCGGCGGCGGCGAGGCGCTCGCTCAGAACCCCTTCCCCCGCCCCGACCTCGAGCACGACGTCGGTTGGCGCCAGCTCGGCGTCGCGGACGATCGCCTCCAGCAGGTTGGGGTCGGCGAGGAAGTTCTGCCCGAGCCGGACCACGCCTACCAGCCGAACAGGGCCCGGGCGTTCGCCTCCACCGTCCGCTCCAGCTCCTCGTAGGAGACGCCGCGCTCGTCGGCGATCGCCCGCGCCGTCTCGACCACGAAGGCGGGCTGGTTGCGCTTGCCGCGCATCGGCTGCGGCGCCAGGTAGGGGGCGTCGGTCTCGACCAGAATCCGCTCCTCGGGGACCTTCGCCGCCGCGAACAGCAGCTCCTTGGCGCTCGGGTAGGTGGCGTTGCCGGCGAAGGAGCAGTACCAGCCGCGCTCGGCCGCGTCGCCGACCCGGTGCGGGGCCGAGAAGCAGTGGAGGATCACCGCTGCGTCGCCGGCCTTGGCGTCGAGGGTGTCGAAGATCTCGTCGGTGGCGGCGGTCTCGCCCTCGGGATCGCGGGCGTGGATCACGATCGGCAGATCGAGCTCGCGGGCGATCTCGATCTGCGCCGCGAAGGCGCGGCGCTGGTCCTCCGGGGCGGCGCTGTCGCGGTAGAAGTCGAGCCCGGTCTCGCCGATCGCCCGCACCTTCACGTGGGCGCCGAGGCGGCGGATTTCGGCGGCCGCGTCGTCGTCGAAGCCGGTGGCGTCGTTGGGGTGGCGCCCGACCGAGGCGAAGACCGCCTCGTGCCGCTCGGCGCTCGCCACCGCGACGGCATTCGTCTCCGCCCCCATCCCGATCGTCAGCATCCGCCCGACGCCGGCCGCAACTGCCGCGCCGACCAGCTCCTCCTCGCTCCCGTCGCAGAGCATCAGGTGGGTGTGGGAGTCGATCATCGGAGCGGTCAGCCTATCCTTCGCCCGATGCCGGACCCAGCCGACTACTACCGCGAGATCTACCTCCGCGGCCTCGGCGGCGAGACGCCGGCGATCCCGGTCCCCGTCGCCGACCTGGAGGCGCAGGCGAAGGCGGCGATGGACCCGAAAGCGGCCGGCTACGTCTGGGCCGGCGCCGGCACCGAGGAGACGATGGGCGCCAACGTCGAGGCCTTTCGCCGCCGCCGGATCGTGCCGCGGATGCTGCGCGACGTCAGCGAGCGCGACCTCTCGACGACGGTGCTCGGCACGGAGATGCCGGCGCCGCTGATGCTGGCGCCGATCGGGGTGCAGAAGGTGGTCCACACCGACGGCGAGCTGGCCACCGCCCGCGCCGCTGGCGCGGTCGGGGTGCCGATGATCGCCAGCACCGCCTCCCATTTCTCGCTCGAGGAGATCGCCGAGGCGGGCGGCGAGACGCCGCGCTGGTTCCAGCTCTACTGGCCCAACGACCCGGCGCTCGCGCGCAGCATGGTCGAGCGGGCCGAGGCAGCCGGCTACGAAGCGATCGTCCTCACCGTCGACACCTTCATCCCCGGCTGGAAGCCGCGCGACCTGCAGCAGGCCTGGCTGCCCTTCCTCAACGGCATGGGCGTCGCCAACTACTTCCAGGACCCGGTCTTCCGGGCGGCGCTGGAGAAGACGCCGGAGGAGGACGCCGGCGCCGCGACCGGCCACTTCCTCGGCGTCCAGGCCAACCCCGCGCTCAACTGGGATGACCTCTCGCAGCTGCGCGAGATGACCTCGCTGCCGATCGTGGTGAAGGGCATCCAGCACCCCGACGACGCCCGCGAGGCGGCGCGGCGCGGCCTCGACGGCATCGTCGTCTCCAACCACGGCGGCCGCCAGGTCGACGGTGCGGTCGCCTCGCTTGATGCGTTGCCGGCGATCGCCGCGGCGGCCGGCGACGACCTCGCGGTCCTCTTCGACAGCGGTGTCCGCGGCGGCGCCGACGTCCTCAAGGCACTCGCCCTCGGCGCCGACGCCGTCTGCCTCGGCCGTCCCTACATCTGGGGCCTCGCCCTCGGCGGCCAGGCGGGGGTCGAAGCGGTGCTGAAGATGGTCCTCGCCGAGCTCGACCTGACGATGGCCCTCTGCGGCCTCACCCGGCTCGACGAGGTCGGGCCGGAGCTGCTCGCCTAGCTCTCGATCTTCGGGAAGAGCGGCGGCACCCGCTCGACCTTCTGGCCGCCCCCGCGGGAACCGAGCTCGGCCAGCTCGCGCCCCTCTTCGGCCAGCGCCGCCAGCAGCGTCTCGCTGGTTCCCGGCAGGTAGGGGACGAGCAGCAGCGTCGTCACCCGCAGCCCCTCGACGAGGTTGTAGAGGACTTCGTCCAGACGCTCCGGATCGGCCTCGTCCTTGGCCAGCACCCACGGCTGGGTTTCCTCGACGTAGCGGTTGAGGCGCCGGACGAGGACCCAGGCGACGTCGAGCGCCTGCGTCAGCTCGGCCCTGTCGAGCAGGTCGCTGAAGCGGGCGACGGCGCCTTCGAAGTCCTCGGCAAGGGTGGCGTCGACCTGGGCGGCCGGGACGGTGCCGTCGCGGTAGCGGTCGACCATCGCCAGCACGCGGCTGGCGAGGTTGCCGTAGTCGTTGGCGAGCTCGGTCTCGTAGCGCTGCTCGAAGCCGGCGGTCGAGACCGAGCCGTCCTGGCCGAAGCTGACCTCGCGGAAGAGGTAGAAGCGCAGCGCGTCGGCGCCGAAGCGGTCGATCACCGCGAAGGGGTCGAGGACGTTGCCGAGGCTCTTCGACATCTTTTTCTCCCCCATCAGGAGAAAGCCGTGGATCACCATCCGCTTCGGCGGCTCCAGATCCGCGGCCCAGAGCAGCGCCGGCCAGATCACGGCATGGAACTTGAGGATGTCCTTCGCCATCACGTGCAGGTCGGCGGGCCAGTAGCGATCGGTCAGGTCCTCCCCCTCGCGGGCGAAGGTCAGCGCCGTCACGTAGTTGAGGAGGGCGTCGAACCAGACGTACATCCGTTGCTCGGGGTCCCAGGGCAGGCGCAGCCCCCACTTCAGGTTGGGGCGCGAGAGCGAGACGTCTTCCAGCCCCCCCTTTATGAACGACAGCGCCTCGTTGCGGCGGAAGTCGGGAACGACGAAGTCCGGCCGCTCTTCATAGAGGCCTTCGAGCTGTGCCTGGAAGGCGGAGAGCTTGAAGAAGTAGTTGTCCTCGCGTTCCTTCTGCAGCGGGATCTCATGAATGGGACACGTATTCCCCGGCCCCAGCTCGCGCTCCGTTTTGAAGTCCGCGCAGCGAGGGCAGTACCAGCCCTCATACGTCCCTTTCGTCACCCAGCCGTTGTCGTAGACCCGCTGGATGATCTCGGCGACCTGCGCCTCATGCCGCGGATCGCTGGTCCGGATGAAGAAGTCGTTCGTCGCCCCGATCGTCGGCATCAGCCCTTCGAACTTCGCCGCGTTCGTGTCGGCCAGCTCCTGCGGCGTCACCCCCGCCTTCTTCGCCGCGTTCTCCACCGGCTCCCCATGCTCGTCGGTCCCGGTGAGAAAGAAGACGTCATCCCCCCGCTGCCGGTGGTGCCGAGCCAGCACATCCGCAGCCATCGTCGAGTACGCGTGCCCGAGATGGGGCTCGGCGTTGACGTAGTAGATCGGGGTGGTGGTGTAGAAGCGCGCCTCGCTCATGAAGCTTCCACGCTAGCTGAAGACAAAGCGCCGCCGCCGCCAAATTCAGCGGGCGCTGAATTTCGGCCCCTATAGGGACGCAAACTCAGCGAGCGCTGAATTTGTCAACGCCGCGCCTCGCGACCCGTCAGCGCTTTGTAGAGGTCGTTCGCCCGCGTGCCGGTAAGCGCGGCGACGACGCTGGCGGCCGCTCGCGGTCGCGCCCCCGACTGGACCAGGTGCCGCAGGGCGTCGACGGCGAAGCCGACGTCTTTGTCGTGCTCGGTCGAGGCGGCGGGGCCGATGACGAGGACGATCTCGCCTTTGACGTCGCCGCGGAAGCGGCGGGCCAGTTCGGCGAGGCTGCCGCGGGCGACCTCCTCGTGGACCTTGGTCAGCTCGCGGCAGACGGCTGCCTCGCGGTCGGGCGCGAGGGCGGCGAGGGCGGCGAGGGACTCGCCGACCCGACGCGGGGACTCGAAGGCGACGACGGTCTCGGTCGAGCGCAGGACCCGCTCCATCTCCCCCGCCCGGCGCGGCAGGAAGCCCTCGAAGCGCCAGCGGTCGGTCGGCAGGCCGGAAGCCACGAGGGCGACCGGAATCACCGTCGGCCCTGGCAGCACGGTGACCTCCAGGGCACGGTCGATGCAGCGGCGGATCAGCTTGTAGCCGGGGTCGGAGATCGCCGGCATCCCGGCGTCGGAGACGAGGGCAACAAGGTCGCCGCGCTCGATCCGCTGCGCCAGCTCCTGCGCCCGCGCCGCTTCGTTGCCCTCGTGGAAGGAGACGAGCCGGGGCGCCGGTCGGATTTGCAGCCGGTCGAGCAGCTGGCCGGTCCGGCGGGTGTCCTCGCAGGCGATGTAGTCGGCGCTGACCAGCGCCTCGCGCACCCGCGGCGTGACGTCGTCGAGGTTGCCGATCGGGGTCGGGCAGACGACGAGGCCACCCGGCATCAGGCGCCCGCCCTGGCGAGCTCTTCGCGCGCCATCGCCGCGGCGCCGATCATGCCGGCGTCGTTGCCGAGGGTGGCTTCGAGGATCGGCGTCTCGTTCATCGGCCGCAGCGCCCGCTCGCGCACTTCGCGCCGCGCCGGCTCGAGCAGGAGGTCGCCGGCGGCGATCACCCCGCCCCCGACGACGATCGCGTTCGGCTGGAAGACGTTGGCGAAGCTGGAGCAGGCGACTCCAAGCCGGCCGCCGATCAGGTCGAAGACGCCGATCGCGACTTCGTCGCCGGCCAGCGCGCACTCGGTCACCGCCCTGCCGTCGACCTCCTTGCCTTCGGCGAGCAGCGTGCCGAGCGCCGAGTCGGCAGCGCTTTCAGCCGCCGCCCGTCCCTCGCGCCCGAGCGCCGTCCCCGAGGCGAGCGACTCGACGCAGCCGTGGTTGGGGCAGTTGCCCTGGCAGGGCGGGCCGTCGGCCTGGATGACGACGTGGCCGAGCTCGGCCCCGGCCCCGGTCGAGCCGCGGTAGATCGCGCCGCCGAGGATGAGGCCGCCGCCGATCCCGGTGCCGACGGTCAGCATCACCATGTGCGGCTTCCCCTGGGCGGCGCCGTAGAGGTACTCGGCCAGCGCGGCGACGTTGCCGTCGTTGTCGACGAAGACCGGCAGGCCGACCCGCTCGCTGACGATGTCGCGGATCGGCAGGTCGGCGAGCGGCAGGTTGACGGCGGAGACGGCGATGCCGTTGTCGTGGTCGATCGTCGCCGGAATCCCGAGCCCGACCGCAGCCACGTTCGGGCGCGCGTCCCGCGCCTCCGTCACCTCGCGGACCAGCAGCTCGACCAGCTCGTCCTCGGTCTGGCCGGTCGAGGCCTCGCGCTGCTCGTAAAGGGGTTTGGTGTCGGCCTCGGAAAGAACCCCGATGAGCATCTTCGTGCCCCCGAGATCGACCCCGATCGTCTCGCTACCGCTCACAGGCGGCAGGAGGCTGGGAGGCGGATGACCGAGTACATCGCCATGATTTCTAGCCTTTCATGAGCCCCGACGGCGAGCCGCGGCCCCCCGAGCCGCCCGAAAACGAGCCCGAGTACAAGGTCTACCGCTCCCGCAAGGGGCTGTTTTCGCGCCTGAAAGGCGCGGATCTGTCGGGATTGCGCGACCGTGCAAGGTTGCCTTCACGCAAGCCGCGCGGCGAGAAGGGGCCGCGCCGGCCGGGGGCGCCGCGGGCCCCGTTCAACGTCCGCCGCATCCTCAAATGGGTCGGCATCGCGGTGCTCGCCTGGATCCTGATCAGCTTCATCGCCTTCGGCGTCTCCGCCCAGATCCAATCGTTCAAGCTCTCCGGCGAAGCGCGCGACGCCCTCCACGGCAACCCCTTCCTGCTCTTCAAGCCGCAGACGATCCTCGTCCTCGGCACCGACGCGCGGCCACCCGGCAGCAGCGACAAGGAAGTCTCCGAGGAGTGCTTCGAACAGCAGTCGAAGGGCGAGAAGCCGCACGACCCATGCTTCGAAGGCGAATTCCGCGCCGACACGCTGATGCTGGTCCGGGCCGGCGGCGGCACCTTCCGCAAACTCTCGATCCCGCGCGACTCCTTCGCCGAGATCCCCGGCCACACGCCGACGAAGATCAACGCCGCCTTCGCCTACGGCGGCGCCGCCCTGCAGATCAAGACGATCGAACAGTTCCTCGGCCTCCAGATCGACCACGTCGCGATCGTCGACTTCACCGGCTTCGAAGACCTGATCGACGCTGTCGGCGGGGTCAAGATCGACATCCCGGTCAAGCTCTGCGCCGACATCTCCGGCGGCGCCGGCGGCGGTCAGGGCGGGGTCACTCTGCGGCTGCACAAGGGCGAGAACACCCTCGACGGCGAAAAGGCTCTCGCCTACTCACGCGTCCGCCATGTCAGCGAATGCCCGGGCCCCGGCAAGAGCGTCTACTCGCTCGGCGGCTACGACGACCTCGACCGCGAGAAGGCCCAGCAGGAAGTGATCAACGGGATCAAGGACCGCCTCACCGACCCGCTCCGCCTCCCCTACAACTTCATCCACGGCCCGATCATCGGCTGGGACGCGCCGAAGGCGTTCGTCAGCGACATGGGCTTCTTTACGATGCCGCAGCTGGTGATGGCCGCCGGGATCGGCGGCAGCGCCCCGGCGGAAGTCCTCTGCGAGAGGAACCCGGAAGGGTGTCCCCCCGGCCCCGAAGGCTCCATCGAAGTCCCCGACTCGGTCCGCCAGAAGGCGGTCGACAAGTTCCTCCACGGCTAGCGAAGCGAGGGTTGGTGAGTTGTGGGGTCTATAGCCCCACAAATTCACCAAACGTCAGCTGCTCGTCTGTTTCGTCCCGATCAGCGCGGTGACGATGAGGGCCGTGAAGCCCGCCGCGAGGGAGCCGGCCGTGTTCTTCAGGTCGGCGGTGGTGGAGGCGCCCTCGGCGAGGACTTCGACCGCGATCCACTCGCCGAGGCCGAGGGCGATCAGGACCAGCAGCGCGTAGAGCCTCGCCGCCCGCGTGTACCAGCGGGCCAGCTGGCGCGTCTCCGCCTCGCCGAACTGCAGCTCGGGCGGCAGGTCCGGCATCGACTGGCCGCGGGTGAAGTAGCGCTGCTCGATCGCCAGCGCCAGCAGCAGCACCGGCAGGATCTGGGACACCGCTTCGTAGTACTCCTTCTGCGCGTGCCCGTCGACGAGCAGCGCCGCGAGGCCGTAGGCGAGGACCGGCAGCAGGATCGCGCTCAGGGCCAGCAGGGACCGCCCCAGCCAGAAGAGGCGTCTCGACCGCGCCACGCTCTCGGAGATCACGACCGCAGAGTTCCAACCGCGGCGGACGCCGCAGCGCCGCTCAGTCGGCGGTCGAGGCTGCCGGCTTCGAGTCGGACTTCGACTCGCTCTTGCCTGAATCCGACTTCGACTCCGAGGACCCCGAGCCGCCCGAATCGCCACTCGACTCCGAGCCGCCGTTGCCGCCGCTCCGCTTCGTCCCGTAGTCGGTGTTGTGGAAGCCGGAGCCCTTGAAGTGGATCGCCGGGGCGCTCAGCACCCGCGAAGCCGGCGCGCCGCACTCCTGGCACTCGCGCAGCGGCTCGTCGGTCATCTTCTGGATCACGTCGAAGACGTGGCCGTTCTCGCACTTGTACTCGTAGATGGGCATGAGGCTGCGGGATTATCGCAGCCGCTACCGTTCCCGCCATGGCGACCGAGCAGGGAACCCGACCGACCGAGGTGACGATGGAGGAGATCGTCGCGCTGTGCAAACGGCGCGGCTTCGTCTTCCCCTCCTCGGAGATCTACGGCGGCCTCGGCTCGACCTACGACTACGGCCACTACGGCGTCCTGCTCAAGAACAACGTCAAAGCCGAGTGGTGGAAGGCGATGCTGCAGGAGCGCGACGACATCGTCGCCCTCGACTCGGCGATCCTCCAGCACCCGCGCGTCTGGGAGGCCTCCGGCCACCTCGCCGGCTTCACCGACCCGCTGGTCCAGTGCCTCGGCAAGTGCAAGAAGCGCTGGCGCGAGGACCATCTGCGCGAGGCGGTGGAAGAGGAAGGCGGCGACCCGAACGCGGAGCTGCGCTGCCCCGAGTGCGGCGGCGAGCTCTCCGAGCCGCGCCAGTTCAACCTCATGTTCGAAACCCACGTCGGCCCCGTCGCCGAGGAGGGCTCGACCGTCTACCTGCGGCCGGAGACGGCGCAGGGCATCTTCATCAACTTCAAGAACGTGATGGCCTTCGCCCGCAAGAAGCCGCCGTTCGGGATCGCCCAGGTCGGCAAGTCCTTCCGCAACGAGATCACCCCCGGCAACTTCATCTTCCGCACCCGCGAGTTCGAGCAGATGGAGATGGAGTACTTCACGCCTCCTTCCGAAGCCGAGAAGTGGCACCAGCACTGGATGGCGGACCGCGAGCGCTGGTACACCGAGCTCGGCATCCGCCCCGACCACCTGCGCGTCCGCGCCCACGGCGAGGACGAGCTCTCCCACTACTCCTCGGCGACCAGCGACATCGAGTACCTCTTCCCGATCGGCTGGTCGGAGCTGGAGGGGATCGCCAACCGCGGCAACTTCGACCTCACCCAGCACGCCGAGTTCTCCGGCGAGAAGCTCGAGTACTTCGACCAGCAGACCAAAGAGCGCTACGTCCCCCACGTGATCGAGCCCGCCGCCGGCGCCGACCGCGCCACCCTCGCCTTCCTCGTCGACTCCTACGAGGTCGAGGAGGTGGAGGGCCGCCAGCGCACCGTGCTGCGCCTGCACCCGCGCCTGGCCCCGGTCAAGGTCGCCGTCCTCCCCCTCGTTTCCAAGGACGGCCTGCCGGAGAAAGCCCGCGAGATCTTCCAGGACCTCCGCCGCCGCCTCCCGACCGAGTTCGACGAAGGCGGCTCGATCGGCAAGCGCTACCGCCGCCAGGACGAGATCGGCACCCCCTGGGGCATCACCGTCGACCACCAGACGATGGAGGACGACACCGTCACCCTCCGCGACCGCGATTCTCTCGAACAGGTCCGGGTCCCGATCGAGGGACTGGGCGACGAGATGGTCGGGCGCCTGGAAGCGCCCTGGCGTACGCCGAAACTGAACTAGCCAACTCGCCCTGTCTACCTACGGTTCCGTCGCCGGCGATAAGGATTTCAAGGAGATCCCGTAATCGACCGCTGGCGATCCGCCTATGAACCGGGATGGGAGAATCAGCTCGCGCCGGCTCCCCGCCTTCATCCCCTCCAAACCCTTTTCGAAGCCATCTCCCAGCCCCCCGGACCCGAGCCGAAACGGGCCCGCCACCCCTCCGTAGCGGCGTTCACCGGTCTTGTAGATGAAGCCGGCGTAGAAGATCTCCACCTCGTCTCCGGGTTTGGCGCCCGGGCCGGAGCCCGCTTCTAGGCTACGGAAGAGGAGCTTGGTCGGGGCGGGACGGTCGGGGGGGTCGAACTGCGGTTCTTCGTCTCCCTTCTTCCACTTGATCGCCGCGAAGGGGCCCACCTGCGGGAATGAGCTGCGCGCCGGCTCCCCCGTCCGCACCAGCTCGACTATGTAGGCGAGATCGCCGTCCCCGAAGAGCAGGTCCGAGGGAATCAGAAGTTCACGCCGGCCGCCCACCCTCATTCCGTGGATCCCTTTCTGCCAGCCAGGACCCGGAGTCTTGCCATCGAGCGGAAACTCCCAGGAGAAGCCCCAGTGCTGGGAGTAGATCTTTCCGGTCCTGTAGTACACGCCGACATAGCGGACGCTCACTTCATCGCCCCAGCCCGCCACCGGTCCCTTCCCCACCTTGAGGTCCTTGACGACCAGCTTCTTCAGAGGCTTCTTTTGCGGAGGAACCCGTGGGACCGGGTGGGAAGGCCTTTGCTGGGTCGCAGCGGTCGAGGCGGTCGTTTCGCCGCTCCCCTTCTCGGCCGAGCTGGCAGTGCCGTTGCCATCGCCACAGCCGGCGAAGGCGATGGCCAGCACGAATATCAATAAAGGGGCACCAATCTTCATCACTCAGACTGTATGAAGGCAACCCCAGTGGAACAAAATTTCGCGGAGAGGGTCCCGGCTCGCCTGATCGCCTACTTGCGCCGTCGCGGCTCGCAGGAGGCTCCGCTCACGCGCGTCGCTTGACCCCCAGCAGGTCGAACATGTAATCGAACGCCCCGTTCCCGAAAGCAAGGCGCGAGGGAATCAGCATCTCGCGGCGACCACCCACCTTCATCCCTTCGATCTCTCTTTCCCAGGCAGCTCCGCCAAACAGCTTCCATTCCAATGGCTTCTGCGGCGGCCAGCGGGTGTATTCCGCAACCCCCGTTTTGTAGAAGGCCCGTACGTAGTAGATAAGCGCCGTGTCGCCCTTCCGGACTCCAACTCCCTTACCTACCTTGAGATCCCTAACAAGGGGGGTTTGCGGGGGAGAACGGTCCGGAACGTCGAACCGAGGTTTAGCACCCCCCTTCCTGTCTGTAAAAGTCCCGAAGCGAACCTTCGGCGTCTTCGCACTGATCGTCGCTTCATCCACGCCGCAGCCCGACAAGCTCGCAGCCATCACCAGCACCGATGTAATGGCAAAAAGTTGCCTCATTAGACAAACATAAGCGATGAAACGGAGAGCAATGGCCTACGAGATGAAGATTCGCGGCACCGAGCATGAGGTGAAGGTGCGCAACCCCTGGGCCGTGGCCCTACTGCCGATCATCACCCTCGGCATCTACCACTTCGTCTGGTGGTACAAGATCAACAAGGAGCTGAAAGCCTATGGCGACGCCAAGGGCTACGACCTCGGCCAGAACCCGACCAACTCGCTGCTCGCCCTCGTCCCAGGCTTCCTCATCATCGTCCCCCCGCTGGTCAGCTACTGGCGCGGGACCCAGCGCGTCCAGGGGGCCTCGAAGATCGCCGGCCGCGAGCCGGTCAGCGGCTGGATCGCGCTGATCCTCTACCTGCTGCTCTCGCCCGGGATGTGGGCCTACCTCCAGGTCTCGCTCAACAACGTCTGGGAGCAGGAGGCCGAACCGCTCGCGGGCCATGCAGCGCCGCCGGCGCCCAGCGACGCGATGCCGCCGCGGGTCGGCGACCAGCCCTAGCCAGGGGCGCCGATCAGTCGGCCGCGGCAGGACGGTCGGGCATCCAGACGCGGCGAAGCGGGATTGCCTGCTTCGCTTCGTCTGGAAGCTCGGGGTAGTGCGAGAGGATCAGGTCCAGTAGCTCGTCCGGCCCGATCAGCCGCATCTTCGGCATCCCGGCCGCCGCATTGCGCGCCGGCGCGGTGAAGCCACCGACGGCGATGAAGACGCCGAGCTCGGTGTCGGCGAGGGTGCCGTTGAGCGCCTGCACGTCGCTGGAGCCGATCGAGCCGCTGCCGGACTTGCACTGGATCTTCAGCAGCGGCCTCTCGACCCCCAGCGGGTCCCTGGTCGCGACGATGTCGATGCCACCGTCGGCGCCCGGGGGGCTGACCCGCGCCGAATAGCCCAGGGCCTCGAAGAGCCAGCCGCAGAACCGGGCGAAATCGTGCCCCTTCAGCGTCGTGTTGAACTCCTTGAGGATGACGTCGCCGGTGAGTTCACTGATCCGTTCGACGTCGGGCTCGTCTTCCGAAACGGGTTCGAGCTCCGGGACAGCCGTCTCCTCGACCGCGACGACCGCCACCGGGACCTCGCCGTCGAGCGCCGCCAGGATCTCCTGCTTGTGCTCCTTGATCGTGTAGACGGAAAGAGCGGAGCCCACCTCGTAGAGACAGCCGCTGCTGAAGCGGTCGCGCGGGATCTCCGTCTTCAGCCACTCGACGGGGCGCCGGTTCGGGTACCGCTTCCAGACGGATGGCTCGTAGGCGTAATCGCCGGCGATGCGGCCGATGTTGATCGTGCGGTCGGCCTTGCGCGAGTAGACGACCAGCTCGCCCGCCTGCATGACGTGGCGGAAGCGAAGGAGCTGTCCGGCGGCGTTCGCGACCCAGGCCGCGCTTCGGTCGGGAAACGACTCACGCAGCCTCGACTTGAAGGCCTCGCGGTCCTCCGGAAGATCGGTGAGGTCGCCCGCATCCGGCCATCCCACAGCGATGCTGTTCGCGGAGACGAGCTCGTAAGCGCCTCGGTGATGCAGTCCCCAGAGTCTCTCTGCCACAGGGAAAAACCTATCGGTCAGGCGGAGAGGAAGCGCTTCACAGCCTCCGCCTCTTTCTCGAGCGCAGCGGCGTCCTTCTTCTTCACCTCGTCGAGGTGCTCGATCGTCACCTTGCCGCCGCTCAGCCGCCAGCGGGCGACGGCGCGCCCTCTGACCAGGGCGAAGGGGCGGAAGATGCCGTTGATCGTGACCAGCAGCTTGTGCGGACCGACGACTTCCTCGCGCGAGGTCCAGCCGAGCAGCAGCGGGTCGAAGGCGCCGAGCAGGCGTGGTGGCGGCAGCGGCGCGGCCGCCGAGCGCTTCGCCAGGTCGACCAGCCCGTCCGAGCGCTCATCGAGCCCAGCGGCGATCGCCCCCAGGCCGGCGCGGGCGTCACGGAGGGGGAGCCCCGCCCAGCGGGCGAGGTCGCGGTCGTCCGCCGGGCCGTGCCCGACCAGGTACCGGCGGGCCAGCTCGGCCAGCGCCCGCTCGCGGTCGACCGGCTTCTGCTCCCCGAGCCAGTCGCGGACGAGGACGTAGGCGTGTTCCCTGCCGACCATCGGCCCCCGCACAGCGATCCCCCGCACCGCCGCCAGGAAGAGGATGTGGATCAGCGCCTGCCCCGCCGTCGGCACCTTGCCCCGCTCCAGCCGATCGCGCAGCTGCATCCGCGTCTGCGGCCCGTCGTCGGCAAGCGCCTTCTCGACAATCCGGAGCGCCCGCTCGGTGTCCTTCTCGCTCACCCCCTCCTGACGCAGCCGCCGCGCCGCCGAGGTCCGCAGCGGCGGCGTCGTCAGCGCCTGCAGCCACGGGTAGTCCTCGCTACGGACCAGGTGCAGCGTCCCCCGGTTCAGCCAGGTGATCAGCAGCGACCGCTCCTCGGTCAGCGCCCGGTCGACGTCGGCCGCGCTGAGGCCGGTGGTCCGGGCCCGCACCGCCAGCCGCGCCCCGCGCGGGTCTTGCCCCTGCACCGCCAGCAGCCGCTCGGCCACCGCCTCGGGCGAGCGCAGCGGCTCGCCCGAGAGGGCCTGGGCGGTCAGTCGTTCGGCAAGCGGCGAGCGCGGCACAGGGCGATTGTGCCGCGCCAGACTGCTATTCGATTGCTTCGAGGTCGACGACGAAAATCAGCGTTTCGTTCGGCGGAATCACCGGCGGCGAGCCGGCCGTGCCGTAGCCGAGTTCGGGCGGGATGATCAGTTCGCGACGGCCGCCGACCTTCATCCCTTCGATCCCTTCTTCCCAGCCGGGAATGACGCCGCCGGCGCCGAGTTCGAACGGGAACGGTTCACTGCGAGACCAGGACGAGTCGAATTCCTTGCCGGTCTTGTAGTTGACGCCGACGTACTGGACGGTGACCGTGTCCCCGGCTTTCGCTTCCGGCCCGGAGCCTTCTTCGAGGTCCTTGGTCACCAGTTCCTTCGGCGGTGCCCCGCTCGGCTTCTCCACCGTCGGCTTCGTCTTCTTCTTCGGCGCTTCGGTTTCCTGCGAGCCCGAGGTTTCGCCCGAAGAGGAGGAGGTGGTCGAGTCGTCGCTGCCGCAACCGGCGACGACGAGCGCCAGGCAGGCGCCAATGATCAAGATAAGTTTCCGCATCCGCGGCATCCTAAGCGAAAACCACCGCGCCGATTCAGCGCCGACGTTTCGGCAGCTCGGCGGCTTCGGCAGCGTCGATCTTCAGCACCACCCCGCGCTCGTAGATCGTGCCGACCTCCGGCGCGTCGACGAAGCGACGGCCGCCGAGGCCGCCGGTGTCGAAGATGATGCCGTCGAACAGGTTGGCCTCCGGCGCGGCGAGGACCCTGACGACGCGGCCGAGCTTCTCGCCCTCGCTGTCGAAGACGGGGATGCCACGCTGCGCCACCAGGTAAGAGACGGGGTGGCCGAGGTCCTCCATCGGGCCGAGCCTAGCGAACCGGCTTTCGCCGATCCCTCCTAGACTGGCCGCGGGAACTACTCGCAAGGGGAGGAAAACGATGGGCCTCAATCTCGCTTCGATCGTTACCGAGAGCGCCGCCGCCGATCCGGCCGCCGTCGCCGTCCGCCTCGGCGAGATCGAGCTCACCTACGGCGAACTCGACGACCGCAGCGCCCGCCTCGCCGCGGTCCTGCGTGAGAAGGGGCTGCAGCAGGGGGACCGCGTCGGGGTGATGCTGCCGAACGTCCTCGAGTTCCCGATCTCCTATTACGGGGTGCTGCGCGCCGGCGGGGTCGTGGTGCCGATGAACGTGCTCCTGAAGCGGCGCGAGATCGCCTTCTACCTCGAAGACTCGGGCGCCGAGCTGCTGCTTGCCTGGCACGGCTTCGGCGAGGAGGCCCGTGCGGGCGCCGAGGAGGCCGGCGCCGAGCTGATCGAGGTCGAGCCGCAGTCTTTCGCCGAGCTGCTCGGTGACCGCGAGCCGGACACCGAGGTCGCCGACACCGAGGAAGGGGATACCGCGGTGATCCTCTACACCTCCGGCACCACCGGCAAGCCGAAGGGGGCGGAGCTGACCCACTTCAACCTCCGCCGCAACGCCCAGATCGCCTCCGAGACGACCTGCGAGGTCCAGCGCGGCGACATCGCCCTCGGTGCTCTGCCGCTCTTCCACTCCTTCGGCCAGACGGTCAGCATGAACGCCTCGCTGCGGGTCGGCGCGACCCTCACCCTGCTGCCGAAATTCGACCCCGGCGAGGCGCTGGAGATCATGCAGCGCGACGGCGTCACCCACTTCTACGGCGTGCCGACGATGTACGGGGCGCTGCTGCATCACCCCGGCCGCGATGACTTCGACACCTCCTCGTTGCGGATCTGCATCACCGGCGGCGCCTCGATGCCGGTCGAGGTGCTGCGCGGGTTCGAGGAGGCCTTCGAGTGCGAACTGCTCGAGGGCTACGGCCTCTCGGAGACCTCGCCGGTCGCCAGCACCAACCACCCGGGGCGGCCGCGCAAGCCCGGCTCGATCGGGACGCCGCTGCGCGAAGTCGAGATGAAGGTGGTCGACGAGGACGACAACGAGGTGGCGCAGGGCGAGGTCGGCGAGATCGTGATCCGCGGCCACAACGTGATGAAGAGCTACTGGCAACGCCCCGAGGCCACCGAGGAGGCGATGCGGGGCGGCTGGTTCCACACCGGCGACATGGCCAAAGTCGACGAGGACGGTTACTTCTTCATCGTCGACCGCAAGAAGGACCTGATCATCCGCGGCGGCTACAACGTCTACCCGCGCGAGGTCGAGGAGGTCCTCTACGAGCATCCGAAGATCCGCGAAGCCGCTGTCCTCGGCATCCCGCACGAGCAGTGGGGGGAGGAGATCGGCGCCTGCGTCGTCCCCCACGAGGGCGAGGAGCTGAGCGCCGAGGAGGTCAGCGATTACGTCAAGGAGCGGATCGCCGCCTACAAGTACCCGCGGCTGGTCTGGTTCACGGACGACCTGCCGAAGGGCCCCACGGGGAAGATCCTCAAGCGCGAGATAGACACTCCGTCACCCGCGGAGCCTGGCGCCGGCGGCTGAGTCTGCCTATACTCAGCCGCTCCCGAGTAATTCACCGGTCTGCTCGGGTCATACAGCAGCGCGCTTTGGGAGGCGCCTGCGCTCAAAAAGATAGGGAGAACAAATGGTCAGCAAGCGTCTGACGGCGTTCGTCTGTGCGATCGCCCTCTGCATCACCGGTACCGCCCTCGCACCCGCCGGCGCGAGCGCGCAGGACCCGATCCTGTTCGTCCACGGCTACGTCGAGAGCGCCTCGCTCTGGAACACGATGATCGGTCGCTTCGAAAAAGACGGCTACCCGAAATCGTATTTGAGTGCCTACACCTACAACACCTCGCAGTCGAACAAAGTCGATGCCGAAGAAGTCAAATCGAAGGTCGAAGCGCTGCTGAAAACGACCGGCGCGACCAAGGTCGACATCATCGCCCACTCGATGGGCAGCCTCAACAGCCGCTACTACATCAAGAACCTGGGCGGCGAAGCGAAGGTGGACGATTGGGTCTCCCTCGGCGGCCCCAACCACGGCACCGAAACCGCGAACTTCTGCTTCAGCACCTCGTGCGTAGAGATGCGGGTCGGGTCGACTTTCCTGAAAGAACTGAACGCCACGGATGAGACGCCCGGGGCTGTCAACTACGGCACCTGGTGGTCGCCGTGCGACGAAATCATCAACCCGGACTCGAGCGTCGCGCTGTCCGGGGCGACCAACACCCAGACCGCGTGCATCTCGCACACGGCTCTGACGACCGACGAAACGGTCTACAAACAGGTCCGCGAATTCGTCAAATAGGAAGATAGGAGTTGCGGGGCCCTGGCCACGACCCAGGGCCCCGCCTCTTCCTGGCTAGCTGGCCAGTTTCGCGGTAGTCTCCTCTACGAAACCGCGACACCAAAAGGAGACAGGATGAGCGTCGCTTCCCAGCGCTTGATGGACAACATCACCTACGAGGACCTCTATCACCGCTGGGAGCAGGGCAACTGGAGTGCCTACGACCTCGATTTCTCCCAGGACCGCGCAGGTTGGGAGGCGCTGAGCGAGATCCAGCGGCGCTCGGCGATGTGGATCTACTCGATGTTCTATTACGGCGAGGACCGGGTCGCCGACACGCTGGCGCCCTACGTGACCGCCGCCCCGACCGAGGAGATGTCCTACTTCCTCGCCACCCAGCAGGTCGACGAGGTCCGCCACTCGATCTTCTTCCACCGCTTCTTCAAGGAGGTGATCGGGGTCGGCGGCGATTCGGTGCAGCAGACCCTCGCCTCCACCCTGCCGCAGCTGAACTGGGGCTACCGCGGCATCTTCGACCGCCTCGACGTGATGGCCGAGGAACTGCGCAAGGACCGCTCGGTGCCGAAGTTCGCGCAGGCGATCACCCTCTACCACCTGATCGTCGAGGGCAGCCTCGCCCAGCCTGGTCAGCACTTCATCGAGGACTTCTTCGCCTCCGAGGAGACGATGCCCGGCTTCAGCGCCGGGATGGAGAACGTCAGCCGCGACGAGCAGCGGCACATCGGCTTCGGCGTCAAGGTCCTCTCCGAACTGCTGAACGAGCCGACCCCGGGCTGGCAGGAAAACCGCGCCGCGGTCGTCGAGCTGCTGCGCGAAACCCTCCCCTACGGGCCAGCCGTCTTCACGCCGCCGAACATGGACCGCTCTTACACCGAGTGCTACGGCTTCTCGCTCGAGGACATCTTCGCCTTCGGGATGAAACTGATCCGCCAGCGCTGGCGGACGATCGGCTTCCCGACCGAGGAGATGCCCCCGGGCGTCTTCCCCTTCCCCCCCGAGGACGACGAGATGGAGGTGGCGAAGCGGCAGGTGGAGATGATGATGGCCGGGGTAATCGGCTCGCCGGAAGGGCCGGCGCCGAGCTCGGACCCGGAGATTCAGCGCCTCTACTTCGACCTGATCGGCCGCGTCGCCGACCCGGCCGCCGCCAACGGCTCACCCTTCGTCGTGCAGTGGCAGTTCACCGACGCCCAGCCGTGGCACCTCGTCCTCGACAACGGCTCGACCCGCACCGAGCCGGGAGTGGCGGCGAGCGCCAACGTGACGATCGAGACCAGCTGGGCCGACTGGATCGCCGCCGGCAAACCGGACGCCAACCAGCTGAAGATGATGCTCGAACGCCGCCTGCGCCCGCGCGGCAAGGTCCGCGACCTGGCGCGCTTCCGCAAGGTCTTCAACTAGAGGGCAAAGGATGACGCGCAGGCGGTGGGCGCTCGTCGCCTGCGCGGCGGTGACGGCAGTCGCACTCTTGGTGGGTGCGACTGCCGCGTGGCACTTCTCCTCCGCAGTTCTGGTCCCCGACCATTCGCCCTGGCCGGCGGAAACCGAGGTCGAGGCGATGCCCGCCGGCCGGATCGTGCTGGAGAGCACCGAGGAGAGCCGACGCCCAGGCGTCCAGGGGATCGTGTGGCAGGGCGGCCGGGCGATCGTCGGCCCGATCCTCAGCGAAGACGACGGCGAGGTGAGGCGCCGCCTCCGGGGCCTCGACGGCTATCTGGCGCCGGGGATGGATGTCGCCTTCAACCCGACCGTCTGGGCGGGCGACCCGACGGCGGCTTTCGGCATTCCCTCTCAAACCGTGCCGATCGAGAGCGAGCTCGGGCCGATGCCGGCCTGGTTCGTGCCCGGCCGCGGCCACACCTGGGCGATCGTCGTCCACGGGATCAACGCCACCCATCAGACCGGCCTGCGAGTGGTGCCTACCCTGCGCCGCGCCGGCCTGCCGGCTCTGCTGATTACCTACCGCGAGGATCTCGGCGCCCCACCCAGCCCCGATGGCTTCCATCACATGGGTCTGACCGAGTGGCGCGATTTAGGCGCCGCCGCCCGTTACGCATTCGCGCACGGGGCGAAGCACCTGGTCCTCGTCGGTTACTCGATGGGAGGCGCGATCGTCGCCCAGTTCATGGAGCGCTCGCCGCTGGCGCCCCGGGTCGCGGGGCTCGTCCTCGACGCTCCGGCGCTGGACTGGCAAGCGATCCTCGCCTTCAACGCCACCGAGATGGGCTTTCCCTCGTTCCTCGCCAAGCCGGTCGAATGGGCGATCGGGGCCCGGATCGACGCCGACTGGGACAGCCTCGACGCGATCGACCACCCGGAGGACTTCCGGCTCCCGATCCTGCTCTTCCACGGGACCGAGGACGACGTCGTGCCGATCTCGAGCAGTGACGATTTCGCCGCTGAGCTACCGCGCTGGGTCACCTACTTCCGCGTCCCCGAGGCGGGTCACACGGAAGAGTGGAACGTCGATCCCCGCCTCTATGAACAGCGCCTCGGCGCATTCCTGCGCGGGTTGAACTAAGAGATCAGCGCCAGCACATAGCAATCTTGCTATACATAGCAAGATTGCTATGTCTGGTCCTAACGACCGAGAGCTGTTCGGCCTGATCGCCGAACGCGTCGCCGAGCGGCGAGCCGCCTGGGGAATCTCCCAGCGCGAACTGGCCGAGCTCTGCGGCACGACCCAGTCGGCGATCGCCCGCATCGAGCGCGGCAAACGGCCGCCGCGGATCGACACGCTGGCGCGCATCGCCGCTGCTCTCGACTGCGAGCTCGTCGTCGAGCTCCGTCCGAGGACGAATCCGCCTCCTGGAGGCAGGGAAGGAGAGTCGAAATGAGCGAGAAGAAGAGCAGGTTCCGGCCGGCGGGGAGCCGGGTGGGCGACGGCGAGATCGAGACGAGCACCGCCGAGAAGGTCCTCGCGGTCGTGCTGGCGGTCTTCATCGCGATCGGCGCCGTCTGGGCCTACGTCAAGCTCGACGAGGTCGCAAAGCCGGAGACGAGCACCTACCTGCCGAACCAGGCGCTGCTCGACCGCGGAGAACTGACGGCGGTGACGCAGCACCGGGAAGCGATCCGTGAGGTCGCAGCCGCCGAACGCGACCGCAAGGCGGCGACCCGCCAGCTCGAAATCCGCCGCGAGGCCTACCGCACGGCGCTCGACGCCGGCGAACCCGCGGCCGGGCTGCAGGCTGAATACGAATCGGCTCAGGCCACCTTCGCCGCGGCCTCGCGCGAGGTGAAAGCCGCGAGCGCGGGCGAGGCGCGCACCCAGCCGGCGGCGGCGCAGGCCGAAGCGCATGCGGAGGAACTGCGGGAAGACGCCGCCGCCGAAAGGGACGACGAAGAGACCAAGCACGACCGCATCGTCTTCTTCCTTCGTCTCGCCCTGCTGATCGGGATGCTGGCCGCGTCCTACCGCCTGCTGATCCGCCTGCGCTCGCGGAACTCGCGCTACCTACCCGCCGCACTCGCCCTCACCGGGGCGACGGCGGTACTGGCGATCGTCATGGCCTCCGACTACACCGACAGCTACCTCGCCTTCGACGAGGTCGGACCGCTGGCGATCTCGATCGCCGGCATCGCCCTGACGCTGGTCGCCTTCGTCGCCCTGCAGCGCTTCCTCGCCAAACGGGTGCCGGCGCGGCGGGTGCGGCGCGGCGAGTGCGCCTTCTGCGGTTTCCCCCTTCGCGGCACTTCCCATTGCGAGGGGTGCGGGCGAGCGGCGATCGCCGCCTGCTCCGACTGCGGCCAGGAGCGCCGGGTCGGGACGCCCCGCTGCGGCAACTGCGGCGAGCCATAGGCGCCCGGCGCGGAGCGCCGCGTTTAGGAGATCGGCGGCCGGGCGTCGGCCCAGGGACGCTCGGCCTCGATCTGGGCGGCAAGCGAGAGCAGCTTCGCCTCCTCGCCGCGGCGACCGATCACCTGGAAGGAGAGCGGCATCCCGTCGGCGGCGATGCCGGCGGGCACCGCCATCGCCGGGTTGCCGAGGTGGTTCCAGGGGACGCAGTAGGGATAGAAGCGACTCATCCCCAGCACCGTCTGCAGGGCGCCCTTGCCCTCCCAGCGGCGGACCGGCAGCGCCGTCCCCCCCATCACCGGCGTGACCAGGACGTCGTAGTCGTCGAAGATCGCGTTGACACGGGCGGCGTCGGCGTCGCGGCCCTCGCCGCGGGCCCGCTCGTAGAGGCCGCGGGGCAGGGCGCTGCCGAGGCGGCCGAAACCGCGGGTGCGGCGTTCGAGCCGCTCCGGGTGGGGCACCTCCTTGACCGTGTCGGCGACGCCGCCGAGGAAGCGGGCGGTGATGTTGTTGCCGATGTTGCCCCAGGCGGGGTCGCGCCGGGAGACGTCGTGGCCGAGCCCGCTCAACAGCTCGACGGCGTCGGCGACCGCGCCTTTGGCGTTGTCGTCGACCGTCGGCGGCGCCGCCGCCCGCGGCGGCTTGGTCGACCAGGCGATCTTCAGCGTGCCGGGCGGCGCCTTCGCGGCCTCGACGAAGGGGCGCTCGGGCGGCAGCGGCGCCTCGGGCTCGCGCGAGCCGCCGGCGACGACGTCGAGCCAGAGCGCGGAGTCGAGAACCGAGCGGCTGAGGCAACCTTCGACCGCGAGCCCGCCCCAGCCTTCGAGGTTCGGGTCGAGCGGGACGCGGCCGCGGCTCGGCTTCAGGCCGAAGAGGCCGCAGGAGGCGGCGGGGATGCGGATCGAGCCGGCGCCGTCGCCGGCGGAGGCGATCGGGACCATCCCCGAGGCGACGGCAGAGCCCGACCCACCGCTCGAGCCGCCCGGCGTCCGCTGCGGGTTCCAGGGGTTGCGGGTGACGCCGTAGGTGGCCGACTCGGTGAAGCCGCAGATCGCCATCTCCGGCAGCAGGGTCAGGCCGACGATGATCGCCCCCGCCTCACGCAGCCGGCGGATGAACTCGGCATCGGCCTTGGCCGGCTCGCTGAACCCGTCGGTGCCGTGGGTGTTGACCTCGCCGGCGACGTCGACTTCGTCCTTGATCGCGATCGGCACCCCGAGCAGCGGCCGCTCCTCGCCGGCGCGAACCCGCGCCTCGGCCTGCTCGGCTTCCAGCATCGCCTTCTCGGCGAAGACCTTGCGAAACGCGTTCAGCTCCGGATCAAGCCGCGCGATCCGGTCGAGGTGAAGCCCGACCAGCTCAGTCGCCGAAACCTCTCCAGCCCGAACCATCGCAGCCTGCCGAGCAGCGCCAGCAAAAGCAATCTCATCCCCATTCATCGGCCCATCTTATTGGCCGCTCAGCCAAACCCTCTCGTAGAGGGGGCGGGTGCCCCTCCTACCACTAAGCCTTCGCAGGCTCCGGCTCTGGCTCTGCCGAGCCACCCTCAAAGCTGAAATCCGGGACCAGCCGGTCGAGCCAGCTGGGGAACCACCAGTTCCAGCTGCCCATCAGCTTCATCGCCGCGGGGACGAGGATGAGGCGGACGAGGGTGGCGTCGAGGGCGATCGCCACCGCCGAGCCGAGGCCCAGCTCCTTGATCGAGGGGACGCCGGTGAGGACGAAGACGGCGAAGACCGAGGTCATGATCAGGGCCGCCGAGGAGATCGTGCGGGCGCTGGTCGAGAGGCCCTCGGCGACGGCGCGTTCGTTGTCGCCGTGGACCATGTAGCGCTCGCGGATCCGCGACATCAGGAAGACCTCGTAGTCCATCGAGAGGCCGAAGACGATCGCGAAAATCAGCGGGATGTTGATCGTGTCCAGGGCGCCCTGGCTTTCGAAGCCGAGGAAGCCGTCGAGCCAGCCCCACTGGAAGATCGCGACGAGGACGCCGAAGGCGGCCCCGATCGAGAGCAGGTTCATCAGCACCGCCTTCAGCGGCAGGATCAGCGAGCGCAGCATCACCATCAGGACGAGGAAGCTGAGCGAGAGGACGAAGAGGATGATCTTCCACATCGAGCCGCCGACCTGGTGGCGGACGTCGTCGCCGCGGGCGGTCTCGCCGCCGACGTTGACTTCGGCCGCCTGCGCCAGCGCCGAGGCAGGGACGACGGTGTCGCGGAGGCGGCCGACCAGGGCCACCGCGGCGTCGGACTCGCTGGGCGCGCTCGGCGTGGCCTGGATGAGGACGTCGTTGCCCGCGTAGGCGGGGAGGCCGACGGCGCTGACGCCGGTCGTGCCTTTCACTTCGCGCGTGAAGGCGACGACAGCCGCTTGGTCGGCGCCCGTAACCGGCCCGTCGAAGCTGGCGACGATCTGGACCGGATCGGTGCCGCCGTTCAACTGCTCGGAGGCGATTTCGTTGCCGACCCGGACGTCCGAGTCCTTCGGGAACTGGGCGATCGCTTCGGTCCCCGTCTCCAGCGAGAGCAGCGGACTGGCGAGGAAGAGAAGGACGGCGGAGACACCGATCACCGCGGTCCACGGCCGCGCCATCACCCGCACGGTCCAGGCGCGCCAGAAGCGGTTTTTCCCGGCCGCGGCCTGCTCAGGAGTGCGGCGCCGGTAGAAGCGGCGCTGGAAGAAGCGCTCGACTTTGCCGACGACCCCGCCCGGCAGCACGCGGTCGCCGAGAATCGCGATCAGCGCCGGCAGCAGCGTCGTCGCGGTGAGGATCGAGACAGCGACGACCGTCATCGCCCCCAGCGCCATCGAGCGCAGCGCCTGGTTGTCGACCATCCAGAGGCCGGCGAGGGAGATGATCACGGCGAGGCCGGAGAAGGTGACCGCGAGGCCCGAGGTCGAGAGCGATAGCGCCCGCGCTTCGGCCGGGTCGTGCCCCGCTTCGCGCTCCTCGCGATAGCGGGCGAGGATGAAGAGCGAGTAGTCGACGGCGACGCCGATCCCGATCATCGAGGCCATGTTGGTGACGAAGACCGAGGTCTCCATCTGCAGAGAGAGGAAGTAGATCAGCGCCCCGGTGACGAAAACGCTGACGAAGCCGAGCGCCAGCGGCAGCGCCGCCGCGGCGAGCGAACCGAAGACGACGAGGAGGATGATCGCGACGATCGGGAAGCCGGTCCCCTCGGCCTTCGAGAGGTCTTCCTTGGAGATTTCCTGCATCCCGGCCCAGATCGTCGGCTGGCCGACGAGGTAAGGAGTGACGCCGGCATCGGCGTTGCCAGGGTCGAGGTCTTCGCGCAACGTTGCGGCGGGATCGATCAGCTCATCCGAGGAGAGGCTGCTGCGCAGCGGCACCAGCACCACGTCCTCGCCGGCCTGCAGCTGACGCCGCGCCTGCACCGCCGCCGGCGCCGGCAGGGTGACGTCGTCAAGCGTCGCCACCTCCTCCCGCACCCTGGTGACAGCCTGCGAGCGCTCCGCCGCACTCGCGTCAGGCTCGGCCTTCAGCACCACGGCGATCCCGTCGGCCTGCGAGCCGAAGTCGTCCTGCAGCGATTCGCTCACCTTCATCGACTGGCTCCCCGGCACGTCGAAGCCGCCGCCGGTCAGATGGTCGGTCTGTTTCATCGCGAACGAAGAGGCAACGAGAACGATCAGCACCCAGGCGCCGACGACGAGCTTGCGGCGCCTGCCAAGGAACTGCGCCAGAGACCTCATCGCGTCTTTCATCACCAAAACCTCCTCGTCGCCGGGTTGAGCCTGTCGCCAGCCTCCCCCGCCACCGGCACCCGAGTCTGTGAGCCCGGTCACTACGTGAGTGCCATCACTCCCACCGCGTACCCTGGGCCGATGATCGTCGACTGCGCGGCTTATGAGGGCGGAAGACGGCGGGAAGGTGAGCTCTCGATGGAGCGCGCCGGGGAGGCCGCCCGAGAGAAGGGGGCCTTCGTCTGGATCGGGGTGGCCGAGCCGGGTGAGGAGGAGTTCCAGGCGGTCGCGGCGGAGTTCGGGCTGCATGAGCTGGCGGTCGAGGATGCGGTGCGGGCGCACCAGCGGCCGAAGGTGGAGGAGTACGGCGAGACGATCCATGTGGTTGTGAAGACGGCGCGCTACGTCGATCCCGATGAGGTGATTCAGATCGGCGAGATCTCGGTCTTCGTCGCCCCAGGGTTCGTGATCACCGTGCGCCACGGCGAGGGTGATCTGGCGCCTGTGCGCAAGCGGCTCGAGGAACGTCCCGACCTGATGGAGAAGGGCCCCGGCGCCGTCCTCTACGCGATCCTCGACCACGTTGTCGATCGCTACATGGAGGCCGGCCACGGCTTCGACGAGGACGTGCGCGAAGTCGAGCTGCAGGTCTTCGGCGAAGGGCAGAACCCGACCGAGCGGATCTACAAGCTCGAGCGCGAGGTGCTCGAGTTCCAGGCCGCCGCGGCGCCGCTCGGCGAAGCGCTCGAACAGCTCTGCAGCGGCAACTTCGAGGTGATCCCGCGGGGGCTGCACGAGTACTTCCGCGACGTCGAAGACCACCTCGCCCGGGTGACGACGCGGATCGAGAACTTCCGCCAGCTGCTCGACAGCGCCCTGGAAGCGAACCTGACCCAGGTCTCGATGCGCCAGAACGAAGACATGCGGAAGATCTCCGCCTGGGTCGCGATCGCCGTCGTGCCGACGATGATCGCCGGCATCTACGGGATGAACTTCGAACACATGCCGGAGCTCGAATGGACGCTCGGCTATCCCGCCGTGCTCGTCCTGATCGCGGCGGTCTGCGGCTTCCTCTACTGGCGCTTCAAGCGCGCCGGCTGGCTCTAGGCACCGAAGGCGCGCCCGCTACTCGGCGCCGAACAGGTACCGGGCCGAGGCGACGCCGACCCCGAACGCGCCTTTGGTGTCCCGCGAGGGATCGGAGAGCGCCTGCAGGGCGAAGCCGTCGCCGAGCGCGAAGAGGTAGGAGACCACGTCCTCGGCCGGGAAGCGCAGGCTCAGCACGCCCTCGTCGTCCTTGCTGCGCAGGACCTCGGCGACGTGGGAGCGGGTTTTCTCGAACAGCTGCCCGACCTCGCGCTGGATGTCGGGGTTGCGCCGGCCGGCGCTGAAGAGCTCGTAGAGGAGGAGGAAGAACCCGGGTTCGTTGTCGATCACCTCGGTGAGGCTGGAGACCAGCGCGTCGACGACACCCTCGACGCTCTTCGCCGGCGCCAGCCGCTCGTCGAGCCGCGTCACCCTCAGCTCGGTGTCGCGGCGGACGACCTCGACCAGCAGCCGCTCCTTGGTCCCGAAGTAATAGTGCAGGAGGCCGCGGCTGACGCCCGCCTCGCGGGCGACGTGCTCGAACGTGGAGCCGGCGGCGCCGCGCCGGGCTACGGAATCGCGCATCGCGTCGACGATGCGCTGCGCCTTATCGCCGCTGAGCTCCCGCTCTCTGGTCGCAGCCTCCATCCAGACTCAGCTTAGGCCCTGCTCAGGACCCGTTGATGCTGGTGGTCGAGGTGTACTCGAACTCCTCTTCGGCCCCGAAGAGAGCGTCGAGCACAGCCTTCCGCGCGCCCTCGCTGACCGCCAGGGCGATCACGGCGCCGACAATCGCGATCAACAGCAGCTTGCCGATGCCGCCCTTGCGCTTCGGCTTCGCGCGCAGGCTCTCGGAAGCTTCCTGCAGGCTCTCGGCCGCCTTGCGGAGGTCCTTCTGCACCTTCTTGTCGCTGGTCACGGCGTTGACCGTCCCCTTACCGTTGCCGGTCGCGCGACCGTAGGCGCTCTTCGCCGATTCGAAGGCGTCCTTGAGGCTTTCCCGCAGCTCTTCGTCCTCGATCAGGCGATTCACGTAGGGATTCTCGCGGGCGGTCTCGTAAATGTCACCGGCGCGCGCGGTCTTCGACTTGCTCATGCCATCTCCTCAGTGGGTTCCGTAGCCGACAGCAGAATAACTCTCTGACCCATACCCGCGTATCAGCCGGGCCCAACCCCGTCCAGCAGGACGCCGTTGTTTCGAAAATTCGTCTGCGCGTGGCGCAGGCACCGCAGCCGCAGCGGCGCCAGCTCCGGACCGCTGACGCGGTAGCGCCGGATGAAGAGCTCGCCGACCGCTTCGTGGCCGGTTTCATGGAAACGCGGGCCGAGCAGCCGGGCGGGCGGCGGCGGCGCTTCGCCGATCGAGACGAAGGTGATTTCGCGGACCAGCCAGTCGTAGCCTTCCGAGGCTTTGAGCTGGATCGCCCCGGTCGAGAGGTAGTAGCGCAGGGGCGCCTCGCCGATCACCCAGGTGACCGTCGCCCGTGGCCCGTCGGGCTCGCCGAGATGCTCGGCGACCGCCTCCCAGTCGGGCCGCTGCAGGTCCGGGTCGGTGCTCGCCCAGACGCAGAAGCCGAGGGAGTAGGCGACGAGGAGCACCGCGACGGCGGTGCCGAGGCGGCGGACCCGCTCGACCGCCAAGGCGACGGCGACCGCGAGCAGGAGCGGGACCAGCGCCGGCAGCAGGTTGCGGGAGAGGACGAAGTCCTTGCCGCCGGGGCCGAGCGCCAGCAGCAAGGGGATGCCGATCGCCGCCGCCCCGACTGCCAGCGGGATCGCAGCGGCGCGGCGCTCCCCGCGCGTCCCCCGCCAGGCGATCAGGGCGAAGGCGACGAGGATCAGCGCCAGTGGCAGCAGCGCCGGCCAGACCTTCTCGGCGCGGCCGATGATGTCGCCGGTCTCCCCCACCGTGAAGGCGATCGCGGTTTCGCCGAGGCGGTGGCCGAGGGTGAATTTGCCGATCCATTCGGCGTGGCCGTAGGACATCTGGTGATAGGCGAGCGGGGCCAGCAGCGCCGCGGCGATCCCGACGATCCAGAGGCCCGGCCAGGCGGCGCGACCGCGCCGCCGCAGCAATAGGGCGACCTCCGCCAGGAGCGGGAAAACGGCAAAGTAATGGGTCGCCAGCGCCAGCGCCGAGAAGACGCCCCAGAGGACGAAGTCCCGCTTGCCTCCCTCGTCGCGGTCGGCCTGCAGCGCCCGCACGCAGAAGAGCAGCGAGAGCGCGCAGAAGAGGGCGAGCAGCGAGTAGGCGCGGGCCTCCTGCGAGTACCAGAGCAGCATCGGGTTGACGGCGATGAGCGCGGCGGCGATGACGCCGGCGCGGGCGCCCCGCAGTTCGCGGCCGACGAAGTAGGCGACCGGGATCGTCGCCACACCGGCGACGGCCGAGAGCGAGCGCAGCCCCCACTCCCCCGTGCCGGCGAACTGGGTCCAGATCCAGGCGAGGGCGTAGTAGAGCGGCGGCGCCGACTCGGAGAACCCGACCGCATCCATCGCGTGGCCGAAGCCGACCCGCAGGACCCGGCTGGCGGTGACGATCTCGTCGTGGTGGTAGGCCTGGACGCCGAGCGTGGCGAAGCGCAGGACGGCGCCGAGGGCGGTCAGCCCGACCACGAACCAGAAGGCGCGGGAGCGGTTGCGCACTAAGAGAGGGCGACGTCGAGGGCCTGGGAGACCTCGTCGACGTAGACGAACTCGAGGTTGCCCAACTCGTGCGTGGGGATCTCGTCGACGTCCCCCTCGTTGCGGCTCGGCAGGATCACCCTCTTGATCCCGGCCCGCTGCGCCGCCAGCGACTTCTCCTTCACACCGCCGATCGGCAGAACCTGCCCGGTCAGCGTCACCTCGCCGGTCATCGCGACGTCGTTGCGAACCGGGCGGCCGCTGATCAGCGAGGAGAGGGCGACCGTCATCGCCACCCCGGCCGAGGGCCCGTCCTTGGGCACGGCGCCGGCGGGGACGTGGATGTGGATGTCGTGCTCGGCGAACCAGTTGTCTTCAACCTCCGGGGCGACGTCGCGGCAGTGGCCGCGCACGTAGGAGAGCGCCGCCTGCGCCGACTCCTTCATCACCTCGCCGAGCTGACCGGTGATCGTCAGCTTCCCCGAGCCCGGCATCGAGGTCGCCTCGATGAAGAGGACGTCGCCGCCGGCCGGCGTCCAGGCGAGGCCGGTGGAGACGCCTGGGTCTTTGGTCCGCCGCCGCTGCTCGACGAAGACGCGGCGGCGGCCGAGCAGCTCCCGCGCCTTTTTGCCGCTGATCCGCACCTTCCCCTTCGCCTTGCCCTCGGCGACGTCGCGGGCGACTTTGCGGCAAACGGTGCCGATCTGCCGCTCGAGGTTGCGGACCCCGGCCTCGCGCGTGTACTCCTCGACGATCGCGGTCAGCGCCGCGTCGGAAAACTCGATCTGCGAGGGCTTCAGCCCGTTCGCCTCGACCTGGCGACGGACCAGGTAGCGGCGGGCGATCTGCCGCTTCTCTTCCAGCGTGTAGCCGGCCAGCTCGATCGTCTCCATGCGGTCGAGCAACGGCCCCGGGATCGTGTCCAGCACGTTGGCAGTGGCGATGAAAACGACGTCGGAGAGGTCGAACTCGAGGTCGAGGTAGTGGTCGCGGAAACTGTCGTTCTGGGCCGGGTCGAGCACCTCGAGCATCGCCGAGGCGGGGTCGCCGCGGAAGTCGGCGCCCATCTTGTCGATCTCGTCGATCATGAAGACGGGGTTGCGGGAGCCGGCGTCGCGAAGGGCACGGATGATCGTCCCCGGCATCGCGCCGATGTAGGTGCGGCGGTGGCCGCGGATCTCGGCCTCGTCGCGGACGCCGCCGACGGAGATGCGCTCGAACTCGCGCCCGAGCGCCTTGGCGATCGATTTGCCGAGGCTCGTCTTGCCGACGCCCGGCGGGCCGACGAAGCAGAGGATCGGCCCCGGCGAGGAGGGGTTGAGCGTGCGCACCGCCAGGTACTCGAGGATCCGGTCCTTGATCCGTTCGAGGTCGTAGTGGTCGGCGTCGAGGACCTCGCGGGCGTGGCCGAGGTCGAGGTTGTCCTCGGTCTCCTTCGACCAGGGGAGCTCGGTCAGCCACTCCAGGTAGGTGCGGATGACCCCGTGCTCGGCCGCCGCCGGCGGCAGTTTCTCCAGCCGCGTGAGCTCGCGCTCGGCCGCTTTCAGTGCCCCCTCGGGCAGCTCGGCCGCCTCGATTTTCTCCCGCAGTTCGTTCGCTTCGGCGAGTTGCTCGTCCTCCTCGCCCAGCTCTTCCTGGATCGCTTTCAGCTGCTGGCGGAGGAAGAACTCGCGCTGGCCTTTGTCGATCTCCGACTGCACCTGGGTCTGGATCTGGGTCCCGAGCTGGACCACCTCGAGCTCGCGGGCGAGCAGTTTCGAGAGGTGCCGCAGCCGCTTGGCGACGTCGACCTCTTCCAGCAGCTTCTGCTTCTCGGCGGTGTCGACCCGCAGCGCCCCGGCGATCAGGTGGGCGAGCGCGGCGGGGTCGTCGATGTTGGCGACCGCCATCTGCATCTCCTCGGGCAGGTAGGGAATCTGCTCGACGATTTCCGAGAAGGTGCGCTGGACGTTGCGGCTCAGCGCCTCCAGCTCGGCGCTCGGCTCGATCACGTCCGGCAGGGCGGAGATACGGGCCACCATGTAGGGCTGCTCGGCGACGTAGTTGCCGAGCTTCACCCGCTGCATCCCCTGGACGAGGATGCGGAGGCTGTCGTCGGGCACCTTGACCATGCGGGCGACGGCGCCGACGACGCCGACGTCGTAGAGGTCGCCCGGTCCCGGTTCCTCGTTCTCCGGGTCGCGGGAGGCGACCATGACCAGCATCCGGTTGGTGCCGAGGACGTCGTCGACGAGCTGGATCGAGCGCTGCTGGACGACCGCCAGCGGCGCCAGCGTTTCCGGGAAGGGGACGGTGTCGCGCAGCGGCAGCACCGGCAGCGCCTCCGGCAACGGCTGGCTGGCGCGGAGCGCATCCTCCGCGTCGAGCGGAGAGTCGACCACTTCCAGGACCGGGGCGCCCTCCATCAGGAGCGGTTCGTCCTCCCTCATTTGCGCCCTATCGGGACCTGTCGCGTGGTCTCCGAGGGATCGCGCAGCGGCAACTCGATTCGCAAGATGCCGTCTTCATAGGTGGCACTGGCCTGCTCGGCGTCGACCTCGACCTGGAACTCGACCACCCGCCGGAACTGCCCGGACGGGATCTCGACCTGCTGGTAGACGCGCCCCTCGGTCTCCTGGACGTGGCGCTCACCGGCGATCGCCAGATGGCGGCCGCTGACCTCGATCCCGACCTGCGAGAGCTCGACCCCGGCGAGATCGACCTTGACGATCGCCCGCTGCGGTTCGCCGCAGTAGTAGACGTCGACGTTGGGCGAGAAGCCGGTCTCGCGGCGGGTCACATAGCGGGTGCGGCTCCAGTCGACGTAGAGGTCGCGGCGGGGCATCGCCCAAAACATAGTGCGGACGGGCGTTCAGGCGGTGCGGGAGGCCCAGCGGGGTGCGCGCATCAGCAGGACCGGCTGGCGCGGCGGCACCAGGCCCTCGGGGCGGTTCGGCCGGAAGGTGGTGCAGGCCTCGTTCAGCTCGAGGGCGCAGAGGAGGTTTTTGCGGAAATAGCAGTCCTCACAGGTCGGCGGCTTTGGCTTGCGCGGCACGGCGGGCATGTTTGCACCGTCGCCGGGTACGCGCTGGGGCCGATTCCGCAAATCACTACTTCTTTGAAACAGCTTCGTCACAGCTTCCCTGCGTCTTGCGGAAACGCGGGTGGCCGTCGCTAGTATCGAGGGTGATGGAGGGTCATTCCCGCAGCGAGAAGCTCTCCGCTTCTCCGCCACTTTTCAAAAGCGACTTCCTCAACTTCTTCTCCCGCGTCCACCCGGCGATCCCGGCGGCGATCTTCGTCCCGGTGGTGGTGGCGATGGAGTGGATCGGGGCCGATCGCGGCTACGCCGCCTGGCAGCTGGCGCTGCTGACGCTGGCCGGGATCGGCGTCTGGACGCTGACCGAGTACTGGCTGCACCGGCTCGTCTTCCACTGGGAGCCCGACAACGCCTTCGGCCGCCGCATGCACTTCATCATCCACGGCGTCCACCACGACCATCCCAACGACAAGATGCGGCTGGTGATGCCGCCGTCGGTCTCGATCCCGCTGGCGGCCCTCTTCTTCCTCGGGTTCTGGGCGCTCCTCGGCAACGCCGCCTTCCCCCTCTTCGCCGGCTTCATCCTCGGCTACCTCTTCTACGACTACACCCACTACTACGTGCACCACTTCGTCCCCAAGACGGACTTCGGCAAGCGGCTGCGCGAACACCACATGCGCCACCACTTCCAGGACCACCGCTACGGCTACGGCGTCTCCTCGCCGATCTGGGACCACATCTTCCGGACTTATCCGCGGAAGCGCAGCAAGTACCGGCAGTAGCTCAGGACGTGGCCCGCAGGGCTAGCTCTAACTCCAAGCGGGTGTCGGGATCGTCGAGGTCTTGGCCGAACAGCTCCTTGAGGCGAGTGATTCGGTAGCGGGCGGTTTGGGGGTGGACTTCTAGCTCGGTGGCCATGGCGACGGCGTTGCCGTGGTGGCGGACATATGCGAGGGCGGTTTTCCGCATTCGCGCTTGGGCCCGAGCGGTCAGGTCCTCCAGCGGAGCGAGGCGGCGGGTCGAGAGGAGGGTGGTCAGGTGGGGGCTGCCGGCGAGGAGGAGGTCGGTCAGGTTGTCCTCGGCTCGGAGGACTCCCCTGCCCGGCACCGATCCGGTTGCCGCTGCCAGCAGGAGCGTCTTTGCCAGCTGCCACGACTTTCCCGCTTCCGTGGGATCGCCCGCAGGCCCGACAGCCAAGGCCGTCGGGCCTGCCGCTCGCTTTAACTGTTTGCCGCGGCCCGGGCCGTCAGGGTCCGGCAGGAGGATGCAGCCGATTCCGTCGACCACCGTGACCAGGGCGTCGGTCGGCAGGCGGCCGACGACCGGACCCAGGTGATCGTCCGCGCAGGCGATTGCGGCCAGCGCGGCGGGCACCCGCCAACCTGCCGATCGGGCGGTGGCGGCGACGTCGTCGGTCGCCGGGGCGGGGTCGCGAATCAGCAGGGAAAGAAGCTCGGCGCGGCGGCGGCGGCGCAGGTCCTCTTCGGTTGCCTGCGCCTCCGCGTATCCCTCGACCGAGTCGGCAGAGAGCTCGTCGATGTAGGCGAAGATCGCCTCGGCGAGGAGGGTGAGTGGCTCGGGCTCGAGCCCTGCCCGCCGGCCCGCCTCGGCGATCCGCCGCCAGGCGACGCGGGCGCCGATCCGGTAGGCGGCCTGCAGCGAGTCGCGGGTGCGGCCGACGCGCTGCTCGCCGCGCCCCAGCGCCACGTAGACCTCGCGACCGGGGTCGCGGCCCGAATCCGGGTCCCGGATCAGCGCCACGAACTGGAACAGCGCCTCGTTCACCCCCGTCCGGATTCCCTCCCCGAAGCGCCCCTCCAGGGGTCGCGCGTACTCCTCGACCTCCTGCGCGATCGTCGCCAGGATCTCCTCGGTGATCTCCGGCAGCTCCGGCTCGATCAGGTCGGCGACCTCGGATGAAAGGCCTCGCCAAGGCTCCGAATAGGCGTTTTTTGGCATCTAGATGACAATTCTAGATGCCTTTCTCCATCAGAAGCAACGAAAATATCTGCCCAGCCGCGCATATCTTGCACCATGCACGAAATGAGCCGCGTCGAGAAGCTCGTCAACCTGGGGGCGGTGGTCGTCCCCTTCCTTGCGACCCTGGTCGCGATCGTCCTCCTCTGGAACAGTTGGGTCAGCACCGCCGACCTCGTGATTGCCGCCGTCATGTACCTGTTGACGGCAATCGGGATCACGGTGGGCTTTCACCGTCTCCTCACCCATCGCTCGTTTCAAACCTTCAAGCCGATCGAGTACCTGTTCGCGATCCTCGGGTCGATGGCGGTGCAGGGGCCGGCGATCTCGTGGGTCGCCGACCACCGCAAGCACCATGCCCACACCGACGAAGAGGGAGACCCCCACAGCCCGCACATAAGTCCCGACGGTGGCGTCGAGGGGGTCTTCGCCGGCCTCTGGCACGCCCACACCGGTTGGCTGATGTCATCTCAGGGGCGGGCCGACTGGAAGAAGTACGCACGTGACCTTTATGAGGACGGAGGTATGCGCACAATCAGCCGTCAGTTCCCACTGCTGGTCTTTGCCAGCCTCGCGGTCCCGGCGCTGGCCGGTTATCTCGTCAGCGGCACCTGGGTGGGTGCTCTGACCGGACTGCTCTGGGGCGGCCTGGTGCGGATCTTCTTCGTCCACCACGTGACCTGGAGCGTCAACTCGGTCTGTCACTTTCTCGGCAGCCGCCGCTTTGTTACCGACGACCACTCGACGAATGTCTTCTGGTTGGCACTGCCCTCGCTGGGTGAGTCCTGGCACCACAACCACCATGCCTTCCCGCGCTCCGCCGTGCATGGGCTGAAACGGTGGGAGCCCGACCCCTCGGGGCTGATCATCGCAACGATGGAGAGGGTGGGGCTGGCGCGTAACGTGATCCGAATCTCACCCGAGCGTCAGGCAGAACGAGCGTCTTAGGCGCCAACAATCATTCGAATTCCCGCATATAACTGTCACAGTGGGGGTGACTCTGGCAGACTGGTCCCTGGGTACTACTTAACTTTGGATGGAAAGGAACTAGATGCCCCCTACGAGCAACCATCTGGACGTCGCCCGCGAGGCCCTGCAGAGGACCATTCGCGAGCTGGAGGACCAGATCAAACAGGCCGAGCAGGCCCTGGCTGCGCTTGGCGGTAAAGCCACCCGCCGCGGCCCCGGTCGTCCGCGTGGCAGCGCGAAAAAATCCGCTGCCGCTACCACCACCGGAGCACCACGCCGACGCCGTAAACGTCGGGGCGGGACCCGCGCCGACCAAGCGGTGAAACTGATCGAGGGCCAGCCCGGCATCAGCGCCTCGGACGTCGCCAAACAGATGAAAATCAAGCCCAACTACCTCTACCGGGTCCTCGGCGACCTGGAGAAAGAGGGAAGGGTGAAAAAGGACGGCCGCCAGTACTACCCCGGCGGCTAGCGAACCCACCGTTACTTCAAAAAAAGAGGCCGGCATTTGCCGGCCTCTTTTTTGGGTTTTCCCTCCAGATGGTCGCTGGAGGTTTCTCCACTATCTAGATCAGACCAAGCTGGTTGACGGCGTCGCGCTCCTCCTGCAGCTCCATCACGCTGCGGTCGATCCGCTCGCGGGAGAACTCGGGTACCTCCAGCCCCTGGACGATGTTCCACTCACCGCCGCTGCAGGAACAGGGCATCCCGCAGATGATCCCCTCGCCGATCCCGTAGGAACCGTCGGCGGGAACCGCCATCGAGACCCAATCACCGTCCGGCGTACCGAGGACCCAGTCGTGAACGTGGTCGATCGCCGCGTTGGCGGCGGAGGCAGCGCTGGAGGCACCGCGCGCGTCGATGATCTCGGCTCCGCGTTTCGCCACCCGTGGGATGTACTCGTCGGCGATCCAGGCTTCGTCGTCGACCGCGTCCCAGGCGCTGGCGCCGTCGACCTTGGCGTTGACGAGGTCGGGGTACTGGGTCGGCGAGTGGTTCCCCCACGCGGTCATGTTGGTGACCGCCGAGACCGGCTTGCCGAGCTTGTTGGCGACCTGCGAGATCGCGCGGTTGTGGTCGAGGCGCATCATCGCGGTGAAACGCTCGCGGGGAACGTCGGGGGCGTTCGACATCGCGATCAGGCAATTGGTGTTGGCGGGATTGCCGACCACCAGCACCCGGACGTCGTCGGCAGCGCCGGCGTTGATCGCTTCGCCCTGCGGCTTGAAGATGCCGCCGTTGGCCTCGAGCAGGTCCGAGCGCTCCATGCCCGGCCCACGGGGACGAGCGCCGACCAGGAGGCCGACGTTGCAGCCCTCGAACGCCTGCTTCGGGTCGTCGGTGATGTCGATCCGGCTCAGCAGCGGGAAGGCGCAGTCGTCGAGCTCCATCGCCGTGCCCTCGGCGGCTTTGATCGCCTGCGGGATCTCCAGCAGGCTGAGCTCGACCGGCTGGTCCGGGCCGAGCATCTGACCACTGGCGATGCGGAAGAGCAAGGCATATCCGATCTGGCCGGCGGCGCCGGTAACGGTGACCTTGACAGGGGAAGTGCTCACTGAATCCTCTCCTCGGAGTCGGGGGTTTGGAAGGTGTGGAAGGCCGTCAGGCCATCGCCCGCTGGAGGTTCTCGTCAATCGAGGCGAGGAACTCCTGCGTGGTCTGGTACTCCTGGCCGCCGCCCACCAGCAGCGCCAGGTCTTTCGTCATCTTCCCGCTTTCGACCGTCTCGACGCAGACCCGCTCGAGCGTCTCCGCGAACTGCGAGACCTCGGGGGTGTCGTCCATCCGGCCGCGGGCGCTGAGGCCGCGGGTCCAGGCGAAGATCGAGGCGATCGGGTTGGTGGAAGTCGGGTTGCCCTGCTGGTGCTGGCGGTAGTGGCGGGTGACGGTGCCGTGCGCGGCCTCGGCCTCGACCGTCTTGCCGTCAGCGCTCATCAGCACGCTCGTCATCAGCCCCAGCGAGCCGAAGCCCTGGGCGACAGTGTCGGACTGGACATCGCCGTCGTAGTTTTTGCAGGCCCAGACGTAACCGCCCTCCCACTTCAGCGCCGCGGCCACCATGTCGTCGATCAGCCGGTGTTCATAGGTGAGGCCGGCGGCCTCGAACTCGTCCTTGAACTCGGCCTCGTAGACCTCGGCGAAGAGGTCCTTGAAGCGGCCGTCGTAGCGCTTGAGGATCGTGTTCTTGGTCGACATGTAGACGGGGAAGCCGCGATCGAGGCCGTAGCGCATCGAGGCGCGGGCGAACTCGCGGATCGACTCGTCGAGGTTGTACATCGCCATCGCGATGCCGCCGCCGGGGAAGTCGTAGACGTCGAGCTCGACCGGCTGGGACCCGTTCTTCGGCGTGTAGGTGAGGGTCAACGTCCCCTCCTCGGGGACCACCAGGTCGGTCGCCCGATACTGGTCGCCGAAGGCGTGGCGGCCGATCACGATCGGCTTCGTCCACCCGGGCACCAGCCGCGGGATGTTCGAGATCACGATCGGCTCGCGGAAGATGACGCCGCCGAGGATGTTGCGGATCGTCCCGTTCGGGGAGCGGTACATCTCCTTGAGGCCGAACTCCTCGACCCGCGCCTCGTCGGGGGTGATCGTCGCGCACTTGACGCCGACCCCGTGGCGCTTGATCGCTTCCGCGGCCTCGACCGTGATCTTGTCTTCGGTCGCATCGCGGCTCTCGATCCCAAGGTCGTAGTACTCGAGCTCGACGTCGAGGTAGGGAAGGATCAGCTGCTCTTTGATGAACGACCAGATGATCCGGGTCATCTCGTCGCCGTCGAGCTCGACGATCGGGTTCTTGACAGCGATCTTCGCCACCGGGGGGCGATGCTATCTGGCTCGCCGTCTGGCTGACCGGCCAGGGCATGTCACAATCAGCGCGGGATGGCAACCGTCGATCGCGCGACTCCGGGCAACCACCAGGTCTTCAACCAGGCCTCTCCTCTCGTCGACTACAACGTCTTCGAGAGCGACCGTCCGCTGGTCGAGGCGGTCGCCCGCGAGGGCGCCGATTGGGCGCGGGAGCGGATCTCCGCGGTCGGTGAGTACGCCGGCTCCGAGCAGGCACAGGAGCTGGGCCGCCTCGCCAACGAGAACGGCCCGAAGCTGAAGACTCACGACCGCTACGGGAACCGTGTCGACATCCCCGAGTTCCACCCGGCCTGGCACGAGCTGATGGCGGTCGGGGTTGCCAACGAGCTGCACTGCTCGCCCTGGAAGGACCCGCGGCCGGGCGCCCACGTCGCCCGCGGCGCCGCCTTCATGTGCATGTCGCAGGCCGAGGCCGGGATCGGCTGCCCGATCTCGATGACCTACTCGGTGATCCCGGCACTGCGGACCCAGCCCGAGCTGGCCGCCGAGTGGGAGCCGCGCTTCCTCTCCTCCACCTACGACCCGGCGAACGCGCCGGCCCCGCAGAAGCGCGGCGCCCTGGCCGGGATGGGGATGACCGAGAAGCAGGGGGGGACCGACGTCCGCGCCAACACCACCGTCGCTCAGCCGGTCAACGGTGGCGGGCCCGGGGGCGAGTACGAGCTGACCGGCCACAAGTGGTTCATGTCGGCGCCGCAGTGCGACGCCTTCCTCGTCCTCGCCCAGGCCGAAGGCGGCATCTCCTGCTTCCTCTTCCCGCGCTGGACGCCCGACGGCGAGCGCAACCGTTTCCGCCTGCAGCGCTTCAAGGACAAGCTCGGCAACCGCTCCAACGCCTCCAGCGAGATCGAGTTCGACGCCGCCTCCGCCTGGCTCGTCGGCGAGGAGGGGGCCGGGGTGCGGACGATCATCGAGATGGTCAACCACACCCGCCTCGACTGCGTCCTCGGCGGCGCCACCGGGATGCGCGCCGGCGTCGCCCAGGCGATCCACCACACGAGCCAGCGCTCCGTCTTCGGTCGTGAGCTGGTCGAGCAGCCGCTGATGCGGAACGTCCTCGCCGACCTCGCGATCGAGTCCGAGGCGGCGACGATCTCGGCGCTGCGGCTGGCGCGGGCCTACGACGAAGCGATCACCGGCGACGAGGAGGCGACGCAGCTGAAGCGGGTCGCCAACGCCGTCCTCAAGTACTGGATCTGCAAGCGGGCGGTCGCCCACGCGGGCGAGTCGCTCGAGTGCCTCGGCGGCAACGGCTATGTCGAGGAGTCGGGGATGCCGCGGCTCTTCCGCGAGAGCCCGCTGAACTCGATCTGGGAGGGGTCCGGCAACGTCCAGTGCCTCGACGTCCTCCGGGCGATGGTCAAGAGCCCGGCCTCGCTGGAGGCCTTCTTCGCCGAGGTCGGCGAGGGCGCCGCCGCCGAGCCCCGCCTGCAGGAGTTCGCGGCGACGCTGCGCGACGAGCTGCCCGGCGACCTGGAGACGATCGAGCTTCGCGCCCGCCGCGTAGTCGAGCGCATGGCCCTCGCCCTCCAGGCCTCCCTCCTCGTCCGCTACGGCGACGAGGCGGTCGCCGACGCCTTTTGCGCCTCCCGCCTTTCCGGCGAGTGGGGTCAGGCCTTCGGCACGCTGCCGGCCGGGACCGATTTCGGCCGCATCATCGAGCGGCACCGCGCCGTCGCCTAGCGGCTTGTCGTTCACCAGCGGCTAGTTCCCAGTTGCTCCCGACGCTGGTCGAGTAGTCGCGCGACCCGTTTCATGACCTGCTGCGGTTCGCGTTCGAAGCGAGGGCCAGTGACGCGGGATAGCTCGATCCCGGCGAGCTTCAGGTCCTCGTCCCGGCGCCGGTCTTCCTCGAAGGATTCGTGCCCGCCATGGGTTTCGTACACGTCCAGTTCGACCGCGAACCGCAGCTCGGGCCAGTAGACGTCGAGCTCGTAGCCACTCTCGTTGAGGTTCGTGGCGAACGAAGGCAGGCCCATCTGCTCGGCACGGACGGCGAATTCCCGCTCGAACTCGGAGCGAGTGAGCCGCGGCGGCTCGTAGATGGCGAGCGCGCGGCTCAGCGGCGCGGCGCCGCGATGGCCCTGGTTGCGGGTGAGGATGGAGCGGAAATCAGCGAGGTCGAAGACCCGCAGCTCCTCCGAGCGGCGGATCAGCCGACGGAGGTTGCGGAAGCGAATGATCGCCGCAAGGTCGAGCGCGGTGCGGGCGACGGAGGTGGCTGGAATCCCGCGTTCCATCATCCGGTCATCCTCCAGGAGGGTTTCCGAACGATGGATCCGAACGGCACCCCTCCGCTTGCGTGGCACCGGCGTGGTGACATGCACCGGAATCGGCCGGGTGGAGATGAGGCCGAGCAACCATCCGGCTGAGTAGTGGCTCAACAACGCACCTCGCCCGGCCGCCAATACTGCGGCCAAGCACCGCCCCTCCAAGGAGATATTCGTGTGGCCGACGGCGTACACGCCTTGGTGAAGCCGATGGAGTCGCCCACCCTCGCTCGCTCGTTGCACGGATCGATGGGTGTAGCCAAGCCACTGCAGCTGCCGGATCGAAACCACACCATGCTGCCGATGAGCCAACGTTGCCAATCGATGACCCCGCCGTAAAGCTTTTGAACCCATGAGGTTGAAAAGCTCTACGGCGACCGGTTTCTCCCCCCTGCCTTGGGGTTCGTTTGCGGACTATGCGGAGGTTTGCGTTGCGTCCCGCAGGGCTCGGCCTAACTGCTCGACCGTGATTACGCCGGAGAGGCGGCCGTCGGCGTCCACCGCCATCAGGGCGCCGAGGCGGCGGAGGTTTTGGTTGGCGAGGAGGGCGTCGAGGGGGGTGTCATCGCGGACGTAGAGGCCCATGTCGTGGTCGACGTATTCGGAGACGTGGGAGCTGGAGCGGGAGATCTCCGGCACCTGGTCGGCGCTGTCGCGCTCGATCAGGCCGAGGAAGCGGCGACCGGCGTCGACCACCGGGAACCAGGGCCAGCGGTAGCGGAGGAAGTATTCGTCGAGGGCCTGCTCGACACTGATGTCGCCGGGGATCGTCACCGGCTCGCGGTCCATCACGTCGGCGACGCGGACGTCGCCGATGCGGCTGTTCAGCGCCGTCTGCATCGCCGCGCCGCGGGCGGAGCCGTTGATCACCATCCCGATCAGCGCCAGCCAGACGCCGCTGAAGACGTAGCCGGCGAAGGCGAGGGCAATCCCGCCCGCGATGAAGAGGTAGCCGAAGAGGCGGCCGAGGTTGGCGGCGAAGCGGGTCGCCCGGTTGCGGTCACCGGATTTCCACCAGGCGAGGGCGCGGGCGACGCGGCCGCCGTCCATCGGGTAGGCCGGCAGCAGGTTGAAGAGGAGGATCAGGAGGTTGATCGAGACCAGCCAGGCGACCAGCGCGATCAGGCCGGAGACGCCGGAGCGGCTTTCCAGCAGCACCGCCTCCTCGAACCCGGTCCAGCCGGCAACGGCGATCCCGACGACGCCGAGGACGATCGCGATCCCGGCGGTGACCGCCGGCCCCGCCAGCGCCACCTTCAGCTCGGTCCCCGGCGAGTCGGCTTCGCGGTCCATCCGCGCCATCCCGCCGAAGATCCAGAGCTGGATGCTGGAGATGCCGATCCCGTTCCGCATCGCGACGATCGCGTGGCCGAACTCGTGCAGGAGGATCGAGCCGAAGAAGCCGACGGCAGCCAACAGAGCGAGCAGGAACGGGGTGCTGCCGGATTCACCCAGCAGGTCTTCGAAGTTCCCGTTCATCCAGAGGATGACCAGGAAGAGGACGATGAACCAGGACCAGTCCACGGTGACTTTGATCCCGCGGAAGCGGAAAAGGGTGATCGACCCACCACCGAACATGCCCCCATGGTAAGCGGCTAGCTTCCAGAGCCGTGAACGGCGAGGCGAATTGGTTGCGGGAGCGGCTCGAGGAACTGGAGCGGATCGAGCGTCCGTCCGCCTCCGACGGTGAGCGGCGGGCGGCCGAGTGGCTGGTCGGGCAGCTCGCGGAGCTCGGGGCCGAGGCGCGGATCGAGGCCGAGGACGCGCACGGGACCTACTGGTGGCCGCTGGGGATCGGGGCGGCGCTCGGGGTCCTGGGTGCGCTCGCGGCGCTGCGCGGGCGTCGGGCACTGGGCGCGCTGCTGGGCGCGGTCGGCGCGGCGGGAATGGCCGACGACTTCCCGCCCGGCCAGCGCCGCCTGCGGCGGGTCCTCCCCCGGCGCACCACCTACAACGTCCTCTGCGAGCTCGGCGACCCGGCGGCCGAGCGCACCGTCGTCATCAGCGCCCACCACGACGCTCCCCACTCCGGCCTCGTCTTCCACCCGGCGATTCCCGAGTTCGCCGACCGCCTCGGGATGCTCGATCGCACCGACACCAGCCCGCCGCTGATGGCGCCGGTCGTCGGCGGCCCGGTCCTCGCGGCGCTCGGCGCCTTGACCGGCCGCCGCCTGCTGACCAAGCTGGGACTCTTCCTCGGCCTCGGCTCGGTCGCGGCGATGGCCGACATCGGCTCCCGCAAGTCGGTCCCCGCCGCCAACGACAACGGCACCGCCGTCGTCGCCCTCCTGGAGCTGGCTCGCCGCTTCCTCGCCGAGCCGCCGCCGGGAATCCGCGTGATCCTCCTTTCGTGCGGCTCGGAGGAGAGCTTCAGCGAGGGGATGAAAGCCTTCGGCGAGCGCCACTTCGCCGAGCTGCCACGCGAGAGCACCTTCTTCCTCTGCCTGGAGACGCTCGGCGCCACCCACCTGCTGGCGCTGCAGGGCGAGGGCTTTTTGAAGATGCGCGACTACCCGCCCCGCGCCCTCGCCTTCCTCGCAGGCGTCGCCGAGCAGGAGGGCGTCTGGCTCTACCCCAACCTCCGCACCTACAACGGCACCGACGCGCTCGAGCCCCGCGTGGCCGGCTACGAGACCGTCGCCCTCTGCAGCTGCACCGACAAGAAGCAGCCGGGCCGCTACCACTGGCCCAACGACGTCGCCGCCAACGTCGACTTCGGGACCCTCGAAAAAGCCATCGACCTCTCCGCCACGGCCGTACGCCGCCTCGGCGAGCGCTGGCTTACGTGACGCATTACAACGTGACGAATCCCGACTACGCGCTCGGGTTTCTCCGCTATAGCATCCGCCCCCGTGCCATCCCATGACGTTCTCGTAATCGGGGCCGGACTCGCCGGCCAGCGGGCCGCTCTCGCCGCCGCCGAGGAAGGCGTGTCGGTCGGGATCATCAGCAAGGTTCACCCGGTCCGCTCCCATTCCAACGCCGCCCAGGGCGGCATCAACGCGGCGCTCAACCCGGGCGACTCGTGGGAGTCCCACGCCTTCGACACGATCAAGGGCTCAGACTACCTCGGCGACCAAGACGCGGTCGAAATCATGACCCGCGAGGCGCCGGAGGAAATCCTCCACCTCGAGCACCTCGGCGTCACCTTCCACCGCAACGAGGAAGGCAAGCTCGGAACCCGCGCCTTCGGCGGCGCCTCCGCCGCCCGCACGTACTACGTCGCCGACATCACCGGCCAGGCGATCATGCACGTGCTCTACGAGCAGCTGATGAAGTACTCCGAGCAGATCGCCCGCTACGAGGAGTGGTTCTGCAGCAGCCTGGCGATCGACGAGAACGGCGAGTGCTGCGGCGTCGTCACCCGCAACGTCGCCGACGGCTCGATGGAGCTCTTCCAGGCGAAGAGCGTGATCCTCTGCACCGGCGGCAACGGGATGGTCTGGAAGCCGTCCACCAACGCCCTGATCTGCACCGGCGACGGGATCGCGATGGCCTACCGCGCCGGCGCCAAGCTGATGGACATGGAGATGATCCAGTACCACCCGACGACGCTGGCGGGCAAGGGCTTCCTGATCACCGAGGGCGCCCGCGGCGAGGGCGCCCACCTGCTCAACGCCAACGGGGAACGCTTCATGGAGAAGTACGCGCCGAACAAGATGGAGCTCGCCTCACGCGATGTCGTCTCCCGCGCCGAGCAGACCGAGATCAACGAGGGCCGCGGCTTCCCCGACGGCACCGTCGCCCTCGACATCACGGTGGTGCCGAAAAAGCGCGTCCACGAGGCGCTGCGCGAGATCGTCCTCGTCGGCCGCGACTTTGCCGGCGTCGACATCACCCGCGAACCGATCCACATCAAGCCGGGCAACCACTACACGATGGGCGGCGTCAAGACCGACGTCGACGGCCGCACCGACATCCCCGGCCTCTACTCGGCCGGCGAGACCGCCTGCGTCTCGGTCCACGGCGGCAACCGCCTCGGCGCCAACTCGCTGTTGGACACGCTGATCTTCGGCAAGCGCAGCGGCCGCGACGCCGCCGCCCGCGCCAAGCGGACCGACTACGCCCACGTCTCCCGCAAAGTCCTCGAGGACGAGGAGGCGATGATCGCCGACATCGTCGGCCGCGAGAAGGGCTCGGGCCGCCGCATCTCCGAGATCAAACTCGAGCTTGGGCAGACGATGGACGCCAAAGTGGCCGTCTTCCGCGACGAGGCCGGGATCACCGAAGCGCTGGAGGTGGTCCGCCGGCTGAAGGAGGAGGCGAAGACCGCCTACATCGACGACCACGGCAGCGTCTTCAACCAGGACCTGCTTGCCGCGATCGAGCTCGGGTACATGCTCGACAACGCCGAGTGCACCTGCGTCGCCGCCCTGGAGCGCAAGGAGAGCCGCGGCGCCCAGTACCGCACCGACTTCCCGGAGCGAAACGACGAGGAGTGGCTCAAACACATCGACCTCGAGCAGACCGACGACGGTCCCGAGATCTCCTACTCGGAGGTCACGATCACCCAGTGGGAACCGCAAGAGAGGACGTACTGAGATGGCCGAGTACACGATCAAAGTCCGGCGGTTCCAGCCCGAGAGCGGCGAGGGGCCCTACTGGGAGAAGTTCGACGTCGACCTCGATCCTTCGCTCTCGGTCCTCGACGGTCTGCTGCAGGCGAAGGACCGCGACGACGGCTCGCTCGCCGTCCGCTGCTCCTGCCGGGCGGCGATCTGCGGCTCCTGCGGGATGAAGATCAACGGCCAGTCCGGGCTCGGCTGCAAGACCCAGATCGGCGAGGCCCAGGAGCTGGCCGACAAGCAGGCGAGCGCCACCGGCAAAGGCGGCAAGGGCAACTCGATCGTGATCGAGCCGATGGGGAACATGCCGGTGATCAAGGACCTGGTCACCGACATGGAGTCGACCCACTGGGCCAAGATCCGCCGCGTCACTCCATGGCTGCTGCCGCACGGCGAGCCGCCCGAGCGCGAGTACGTCGTCGAGCCGGAATCGATGATCGACATCACCCAGTCGATGGCCTGCATCCAGTGCGGCGCCTGCGTCTCCTCCTGCCTCTCGATGGAAGCCGACCACGACTTCATCGGCCCGGCGGCGCTGGCCAAGGCCTACCGCTTCGTCGGCGACCCGCGCGACGCCGAGACCCACGAGCGCCTGCACGACCTCGCCGACGACCCGCACGGGATCTACGACTGCACCCACTGCTTCAGCTGCATCGACGCCTGCCCGAAGGGGGTGGCGCCGATGGACCAGATCATGCGCCTGCGCCGCAAGGCCGGCGAGCAAGGGATCGAAGACCCGAACAGCGGCCACGACCACGAGATGGCCTTCGTCAAGATCATCGAGAAGAAGGGGACGCTGGACGAGAGCCTGCTCCTGCAGGAGTCATTCGCGCCCGGCTTCAAAGGCAAGCTGAAACCGAGCAAACGGGCGATCCGGGAAATGCTCGGCTCGATCCCGACGGCGATCCGGGGGATCAAAACCGGGAAGATGCGCTCGCTGCACAAGCTGATCCCGGGCGTGCACCCGAAGCTCCCCGATCAGGACGACGTGAAGGCGATCTACGCCCACGCCGAGGAGCACAACGAGGAGTTCAACCTGTACATCAAGGGCGAGGAGGGTGAGCTCGCCGAGGAGGACGTCGAGAAGGGCATCGAGCGCTCGACCGACCCGGACACTCCCCAGGAGGTCAAAAATGGCTGAGAACATCAAGGTCGCCTACTGGCCCGGCTGCGTCTCCCGCGGCTTCACCCCGGAGCTGCACGGCTCGATGGCACTGGTCGCGCAGAAGCTCGGCTGGGAGCTGGTCGAACTCGACCGCGCCAACTGCTGCGGTGCCGGCGTCATCGCCGAGCACAACCAGGAGCTTGCCGACACGCTGAACGCGCGCACCTTCGCGCTCGCCCAGCAGACCGGGCTCTCGATGATGAACATCTGCTCGACCTGCCAGGGCGCCCAGTCGGAGTGCCAGCAGCGCCTCGACGCCGACTCCGCCTACCGCGCCCACATCAACGAGGTGCTTTCCGGCCAGGGCCTCTCCTACGAGAAGGACAAAGGCGGCTTCACCAACAAGAACTTCCTCTGGCTGCTGGTCGAGGACTACGGGCTCGACCGCCTGCGCGAGCAGGTCGTGCGGCCGCTGACCGGCCTCCGCGTCGGCCCCTTCTACGGTTGCTACATCGTGCGGCCGAAGGAACGGCTCGGCTACGGCGAGCACCCCGACCGTGACATCTACCTGGAGAAGGTGATCGAGGCGCTCGGCGGCGAGGTCGTCGAGTACGACGGCGCCCGCAAGTGCTGCGGCTTCCCGGTGATCACGATGGCCCGCGAGACCTCGCTGCGCCAGGCCGGCACCCACGTCGGCGACGCGATCGACGCCGGCGCCGATTGCCTCGTCACCCCCTGCCCGCTCTGCCACCTCAACCTCGACATGCAGCAGCCGGAGGCAGCCAAGGTCGTCAACCGCGATCTCGGCCTCGCCGTCCTCCACCTGCCGCAGCTGGTCGGCCTCGCCCTCGGCGCCGAGCCAAGGGAGCTGGGGATGGGCAAGCACATCGCCTCGACCCGCTGGGTCGAAGAGCGGCTCACCGCCGCAACCGCGGCCTAGTTAGCCGCCACTCAGCCCGACCCGGCGGCGAGCCACCTCGCCCCGACGGTGTCAGTGAGGCCGTGGGCGACGATTGCGATCGCGGCGATGTCGAAGATCAGGCGTTGTTGCCGAGGAGGCGACACCCTTGGGCCGAACCAGGCCAGGGAGAGCCTCTCCGAGTGCGCGATCCGATCCGCATGATGGAATGTTCGCGGATTAGGCGGGGCTTCCGCCGCGCTGCCGTTCGCGCACGGCGAACTGAATGACCTGGGCCACATCTGACGCCGCATTGGCGATTTTGAGGCCCGCCGGACGATTAGCCTGCACGGAGAGCTTTCCGAACAGCTCGTCCGCGAAGGACGGCGACACGGTCTCCACGCCGTACAGATCGAAAATGACCTCCTGCGCGCCGAGATCCACAGATTCCCGGATCGCCAGGCCGCGCTCGCGGCCGCTCAGGTCCGGTCCCTGCTCCGTGAGGGAAATTTCTTGCCGTCCGTTAGAAGTCAAAGCCGCGATTATCAATGTCTGGCCAATCCTCGACCGATCCGTAGATCGGTCCGGTGTCGAGCGGTTTGTCCATGCGAAATTCTATGGCGACGAGCGTTCCGGGCCAGTAATGATCGTCTACCCGGTGCTGTCCATGCTTATCCACTCGCATCCCACCCTCGTTCGACAAGATCAGCATCTCACCTTCATTGAGGCGGACCACCTCGGACGCCACCCACAGGCCGATGCCGCGGTTCGTGTCTCCGGTCGTGGTGACGTTTTTCTGGACTGCGAGAGAGATCGCAGAGTAGTCATCGGTGATCTGGTCCGCATACCGACTTTCGGCTAAGACAGGCTTGATTCCGCGGCCCCCATCCACAATGACGAGCTCGGTGCGGGCCGGTTTCCCTTTGTACTTCTTGTACGCCTGGATACTCGTGAGGGCGTCGATCGGCGAGTCCGCGTGGTAGAAGACGTTCTCGACAATCTCGCTGAAGCACGTCTTCAGTGCAAACGTGGCGGCGTCATCCAATTTGTTCCGCTCGCTCACCGCTTTCACCAGGTCGCGCGCCACTGCAGGCGCCGTCTGCTCGTTCTCGACGTGGGTGACGGGCCGGAAGCCGATCGGCTCTTTTCGCTCGAAGTCCTCCTCTACCGGGATGGATAGCTCTTTGAAGAAATCCATGCGCTTCAGGTAGCGGACGGCGAGTTCGTTCTTCGAGTGGAGGACGTGGCCGGAGGTGAACTTCCCTTCCTGCCACAGCCGCTCGATGCAGGCCGCGAGGAGGGTGATGCAGGTGGGGCTGCAGAAGACCGTCGAGGTGAAGTCGAGTTCGAGGTACTGCTCCTCGGCCTCCGTGCCCGATTTGGCGAACGGCTCCACCTGCTCAAGGACCTTCCCGATGTGCTCGTACGTGAGCTTGTTTGGAAGCTTCAGGCGAAAGATGTCTAGGTCGTCGCTCAAGTTCCGAGCAAGCTACCTGAACAGATGGTGCGGCGGGCACTGACCGGCCACTCGCGATCACGATTCGCCAATCGTCTGATGACGTGGCGACGGACCGAGTGATCTCCTTCGAGGCGCTTCTTCGTAGTTCTTGGAAGTCGGGGATCGACCCGGCGCGAGGCGGTCCCGATGTCTGCGATGGAGCCCAAATCGCCAACCGAAATCATCATGAGGTTGGTTTAAGCGATCATTCCTTAGGCGAGCATCGATCCAGTGGGCGGGGCTGCTCTCCATGAAGTGAATATAGCAGACAAAATGTTACAGAAGGCGCACCAAAATTTAAATCTTTCGTGACGCCAACCCGACCCGCCGCGCCAGCCACTGGGCGCCGACGGTGTCGGTGAGGCCGTGGGCGATGATCGAGACGATGATCGTGATCGCGGCGACATCGAAGATTAGGTCCTTGGCAGCGACATCTGATTTGAAGACGAAGAGGGCGAAAAGCATCGAGGCGACGCCCTTGGGGCCGAACCAGGACATGAACAATTTCTCCGACTGCGGGAGTCCCGTCCGCAGGAAAGAGAGCATCACCGCTACCGGCCTGGCGATGAGGAGGGCGAAGGCGATGAAGAGGACCAGGGGCGGGACGTCGTGGTGGAAGCCGGTGGCGAAGATGAGGCCGCCGAAGACGAAGAAGGTCAGCACCTGCAGAATCGCGCTGGTGTTCTCGGCGAACTCGACGAACCCTTGGGGCACTTCGCGCTCGCTCGCCCCCATCGCGATCCCGCAGACGAAGGCGGCGATCAAGCCGTTGCCGATCGTCACTTCGGCGAAGCCGAAGGCGAAGAGCGCGAACCCGATCGAGTAGATCCCCTCGAACCGGGGCGTGATCCCGCCACCCGGTAGGTGATGGTGGAGCCGCCCCGCGGCGCCGCCGAGGGCGACGCCGATCGCCGCCCCCACCGCCGCCTCGCCGACCAGCTTCATCGCTTCGCTCCCGGCATCTCCCCCGGGCGAAGCGAGGACGAGGAAGAAGAGGACGAAGGGGAGCGCCAGCCCGTCGTTGAGGCCGGACTCGAGGTTGAGCGTGTGCCGGACTTTGCTCGGGACGAGGCGCGAGGTGACGACCGCCGAGGTGACGACAGGATCGGTCGGCGAGAGCACCGCCGCCAGCAGGAAAGCCTCGGCCCAGCCGAGACCGGGGAAGAGCGCTTTGGCGGCCAGCGCCAGCATCCCCATCGTGATCGGCATCGCAATCGTCAGCGCCCGCGCCGTCGGCCCCCAGTGGCTGCGCAACAGCTCGCGCTCAACGAACATCCCGTCGGAGAAGAGGGTGACGATCAGCGCCAGCTCGACCAGCTCGACGATTGCTTCGTCGGTCGCCTCAACGTCGACGACGCCAATGGCGGCGAGGCCGAACCCGAACGCGACCGAGAGCACTGAGGCGGAGAGAACGGTCCCCTTCATCACCCCGGAGAGCGCGGCGACGACGGCGAGGAGCCCCCCGAACACCAGCAGGCCTTCGGCGAAGCTGATGCCCACGCTACTGGTGGCTGCCGAGCAGCCCGCGCTGGATGAGTAGCTCGCCCAGCTGCACGGTGTTCGTCGCTGCGCCCTTGCGCAGGTTGTCGGAGACGACCCACATATCGAGAGCGCGCTCGTTGCCGGGGTCGCGGCGGATGCGACCGACGAAGACGTCGTCCTTGCCGGCGGCGTCGAGCGCCATCGGGTAACGGCCCGCGGCGGGATCGTCGACGACGGTCACCCCGGGCGCCGCGGCGAGCAGCTCGCGCGCCCGCTCGGGGTCGAGCGGCTCCTTGGTTTCGACGTTCACCGTCTCCGAGTGACCGGTCACGACCGGTACCCGCACGCAGGTGGCGCTGACCTTGATCTCGGCATCGCCGAGAATCTTCCGGGTCTCGTTGATCAACTTGCGCTCCTCGTCGGTGTGGTCGTCACCGTCGTGGAAGCTGCCCGCCTGGGCGAGCACGTTGAAGGCGATCTGGTGGGGGTAGATCTCCGGCGCCGGCACGTCGTAGCCGCCGAGCGCCGCTCGCGCCTCGGCGCGCAGGGCGTCGATCGCCGCCTTGCCGGTCCCGGAGACGGCCTGGTAAGTGGAGATCACCAGCCGCTCGATCCCGGCGGCGTCGTAGAGCGGCTTCAGGGCGACGACCATCTGCATCGTCGAGCAGTTCGGGTTGGCGATGATCCCCCTGTGCTCCTCGAGGGCGTCGGGATTGACCTCGGAGACGACCAGGGGGACCTCGTCGTGCATGCGCCAGTAGCTGGTGTTGTCGACCACGGTCGCGCCGGCCTCGACCAGCTTCGGGGTCCACTCGGCGCTGACCGAGCCGCCGGCCGAAGAGAGGACGAGGTCGAGCCCCTGGATCGAGTCCTCGCTCACCGCCTGCACCGTCAGCGCCTTGCTTCCCCACTCGATCTGCTTGCCGGCCGAGCGCTCGGAGGCCAGCGGCCGCAGCTCGGCGATCGGGAAGTCGCGTTCGGCCAGCAACTCGAGGATCGTCGAGCCCACAAGCCCGGTCGCGCCCAGCACTCCGACTCTGTATCCGTCGCCGGCCATCTCGCGGAGGGCGGCTCAGCCGGCGACCGTCGGCCGGTGATCGGGGCCGGTCGGGTCCTCGGGCTGGACGGCGTCCTCGTCGAGCTCGAACGCCTTGTGGAGCGCGTTGACGGCGTCGGCGACGCGGTCGGCGGGAATGACGCACGAGATCTTGATCGGCGAGGTGGAGATCATCTCGATGTTGATCCTCTCGTCGCCGAGGATGCGGAAGACCTTGGCGGCGACGCCCGGGTGCGAGCGCATCCCGGCGCCGACGATCGAGACCTTGCCGATCTGCTCGTCGGTGAGGACATCGGCGGAGACCTCGCCGAGGCCGGCGATCGTCTCCTTCGCGGTGGCGAGGTCGGAGCGGTCGACGGTGAAGGAGAGGTCGGCGAGCTGGTCGTCGCCCACCGGCTCGTTCTGGATGATCACGTCGACGTTGACGTTGGCGTCGGCGAGGGCGCCGAAGACGCGGCCGGCGACACCGGGCTCGTCGCGCAACCCGGTCAGGGTGACGCGGGCCTCGGCGTCGGAATGGGTGACTGCGGTTACGAACGGGTTCTCCATCGTCTCTTCCTCTGAGACGACGAGGGTACCGGGACCGTCCTCGAAGCTGCTGCGGCAGTGGATGCGGACGCCGTGGTTGCGCGCGTACTCGACCGAGCGCAGCTGCAGGACACGGGCGCCGGAGGCGGCCATCTCCAGCATCTCCTCGAAGGAGACGCGGGGGAGCTTGCGGGCGCTGGGGACGATCCGCGGGTCGGCGCTGTAGACGCCGGCGACGTCGGTGTAGATCTCGCAGACGCTGGCCCGAAGCGCCGCCGCCAGGGCGACGGCGGTGGTGTCGGAGCCGCCGCGGCCGAGCGTGGTGACGTCGCGGCTGTCGGTGGAGACGCCCTGAAAGCCGGCGACGAGGACGATCCGGTCCTGCTGCAGCGCCTCGGAGATGCGGTCGGCGCGGACGTCGATGATCCGCGCCTTGGTGTGGGAGGAATCGGTGACGATCCCCGCCTGGGAGCCGGTCAGCGAGATCGCCTCGTGGCCCATGTCGTGGATCGCCATAGCCGCCAGCGCGCAGGAGATCCGCTCCCCGGTCGAGAGCAGCATGTCCATCTCGCGGGCGACCGGGCGGTCGGAGATCTCGTGCGCCTGCTCGACCAGTTCGTCGGTCGTCTTGCCGCGGGCCGAGAGCACGGCAACGACGCGGTTGCCGGCCTCGCGGGCGGCGACGATCCGCGCCGCCGCGCGCTTGATCTGCTCCGCGCCGGCGACCGAGGTGCCGCCGAACTTCATCACGACGATGTCCGATCCATCCCCTGGCATAGACACCTGAGGATAGTCGGGGGAAGCCACCGACAGGCTCTTACTCGGCCGCTCCCCCGAGGTTCCCTAGCATCGCCTGTTCGGCCATCCGGATCAGGCCGAGGCCGCTGTGCGGACGCATGTCGCTGCTCCGCACGCGCACGTGCGAGCCGTGCGGCCCGACCACCTCGACGATCGTGCAGACGTCGCCGATTTCGCAGTCCTCGCCGTAGTCGTTCTCGATCGCCTCCATCTGTTCGGCCACCACCCGGCCGACCTTGCTCTGGTCCAGCGACATCTGAAGCTCCTTCCTCCTGGATTGAGAACGACGACCTTACAGGTGTGACCGTAATCACACTTCAAGATATATTTGATAGATATATAAAGTAGAGACATGGAGCAGCTGAGCGCCACCGCCTACGTGATCCTCGGGCTCGTCCGCAACGAACCGCGCTCGGGCTACGAGATCAAAGCGGTGGTCGACAACTCGACCCGGTTCTTCTGGGCCGCCAGCTACGGGCAGATCTACCCTGAGCTGAAACGGCTGGCCGAGGCGGGGCTGATCGTCGGCTCCGACGTCCCCACCGGTGGCCGCAAGCGGACCGTCTACGAGATCACCGCCGACGGCGAGGAGGAGCTGCGGGCCTGGCTGCGGCAGGCGCCGGAGACCTTCGAGATGCGCGACGAAGGGCTGCTGAAACTTTTCTTCGCCAACGCCCTCCCCAGGGAGGAGGCGGTGGAGATCCTGCGCTCGATGCGGGCGCAGCGGCTCGCGGTCAACGACCGGCTGCGGGCGATCGAGCAGATGAAAGGCGAGATCGAGGACCCCTTCCCGATGATCGTGCTGCGGGGCGGGCTCGAGTTCAGCGAGTGGTTCGCGGATTGGTGCGAGCGGATGGAAGCCCAGCTTCTCGACTCCGCTCTCGAGAAAAGGAGCGAGTGATGTTTGATTCCCTGGCGCGGCTGGCAAACGGGAGGGCGAAGCGGGTCGGCCTGCTCGCGATCGTCTTCTTCCTCCTCGCGGGCGCGATCGGCGGCTCGGTCGCCGACCGCCTCGACCCCTACGGGGCAGACGACCCGAGCACCGAGACCGTGCAGGCAAGGGAGCGGCTGCAGGACGCCGGGCTGCGGGTGCCGGCGGTGCTGGCGGTGATCGAGGACGCCCCGGTCGCCGACCCGGCAACCCGCCACCGGGTCGAGCGGCTCGAAGAGGAAGTCGCCGCCCGTCCCGACGTCGCTTCGGTCAGCGGCTACTACGACACCGGCTCCCCCGCCTTCGTCTCCGAGGACAGACAGTCGACCTATTTCGCGGTGGCGTTGAAGGCGACCGAAGACAAGGAGCTGCAGGAAGTCGGGGACGAAATCTCCGAGCAGCTGAGCGCCCACCGCGGCGTCGTCGTCGGCGGCTTCGCCGTCGCCCAGGAGCAGGTCAATCAGCAGGTCGAGGAAGACCTGAAAAAGGCCGAGATGCTGGCCTTCCCACTGCTCTTCCTGCTCTCGCTGCTCTTCTTCCGCAGCCTCGTCGCCTCGGTTCTGCCGCTGATGATCGGCGGCCTCGCAATCGTTGGCACCTTCCTCATCCTGCGCGTCGCCAGCGAACTCGGCTCGATCTCGATCTTCGCGCTCAACCTGACGACGGCGCTCGGGCTGGGCCTGGCGATCGACTACAGCCTCTTCATCGTTTCCCGCTACCGCGAGGAGATCGCCCGCAGCGGGCCCGGCCTGGAGGCGATGCGGCGGGTGATGGCGACGGCCGGGCGCACCGTCTTCTTCTCCTCGCTGACGGTCTCGGCGGCGCTCGCCTCGCTGCTGGTCTTCCCGCAGCGCTTCCTCTACTCGATGGGACTGGGCGGCGCCCTGGTGGCGCTGTTCGCGGCGCTGATCTCGCTGACCGTGCTGCCGGCGGTGCTGACCCTGCTCGGCGCCCGCGTCAACGCCGGCGCCCCGAAGTTCCTCCAGCGCCGCGCCGAGGCCGACGCGCGTCCGGCGCAGGACGGCTTCTGGTACCGGCTCTCGCGCTTCGTCATGCGGCGTCCGCTGCCGGTGGCGACCGTCAGCGCCCTCTTCCTGATCATCCTCGGGCTGCCCTTCCTGCAGATCAAGTTCAACACCGTCGACCCGACCGTGCTGCCGGAGTCGGCCAGCGCCCGCCAGGCCTACGACACGGTCAGCGAACAGTTCCCGCCCTACCACGACACCCCGATCTGGATCGACGTCGAAGGCGGTGGGCCGGAGGCGGCGGCGAAGGTCGCCGAGCAGGTTCGCGGCGTCGACGGGGTCGCCGAAGTAGCGCCGCCGCAACGGCTGGCGCCGGGCGTGACGGCGGTGCAGGTCGTCTCCGCCAATCCCTTCGCCTCGGAGGCGAGCCAGACCACGGTCAACGCGATCCGCAACCTGCCGTCCCCCGCCGGGTCCGAAGTCCTGGTCGGTGGCGCCACCGCCGACTTCGTCGACTTCCAGTCGAGCCTGGAGGAGCACCTGCCGATCGCGCTCGGGATTGTGATCGCGGCGACCCTGCTGATCCTCTTCCTGATGACCGGCTCGGTGGTGCTGCCGATCAAGTCGCTGATCATGAACTTCCTCAACCTCAGCGCCGTCTTCGGCCTCCTGGTGCTGATCTTCCAGGACGGCCGACTGGAAGGGTTCCTCGACTACTCCAGCCCCGGGGCGATCGAGCAGACGATGCCGATCCTGCTCTTCGCCGTCGCCTTCGGCCTCTCGACCGACTACGCCGTCTTCCTGCTCTCGCGGATCAAAGAGGCGCGCGACAACGGCGCCACGGACTCGGAGTCGGTGGCGATCGGGCTGGAGCGGACCGGGCGGATCGTTACCGCAGCGGCGCTCCTGTTCGCGGTCGCGATGGGTGCCTTCGCCACCTCTCAGATCATCTTCATCAAGGAGAACGGCGTCGGCACGGCGCTGGCGGTCCTGATCGACGCCAGCATCATCCGCGCCCTCCTCGTGCCCTCGCTGATGGAGATGCTCGGCAAGTGGAACTGGTGGGCGCCGGCGCCGCTGCGGCGACTGCACGAGCGTTGGGGGATCAGCGAGGGGCCGAGCGCCCCGGTCCCCGGCGGCTCGGAGGCGTGAGGCCGTGCTCTACCGCGCGATCGTCAAGCGCAAAGCCCGCGGCATCTTCGCGGCGCTGAGTCGCGGCGACGTCGAGGCGGTGAGCGCCGATCTCGCCGACGACGTCCACCACGTCTTCGCCGGCGACAACGCCCTCGGCGGCGAGCGCCACTCACGGGCCGCGTTCGAGCAATGGCTGGCGCGCCTCTACCGCCTGATCCCGGAGATCGAGTTCGAGGTCCACGACGTCGCCGTCCGCGGCTGGCCCTGGGACACCGCGGTCGCGATCGAGTGGACCGACCGCGGCAAAGCCGCCGACGGGACCCCCTACGTCAACGAGGGCGCCCACTGGATCCGCCTGCGTTGGGGTAAGGGAGTCGAGATCCACGGCTACCTCGACACCGAAAAGCTCACCCGCGTACTCGACGGCATGGCAGCAGCAGGAATCGAAGAGGCCGCGGCGGCGCCGATCGCGGGCTAGCCGTCGAGCGGCTGTTCGGCGACCACAGCGCCGGAAGCGTCGAGCCCCAACAGGCGCTGCGGATCGCGATCGCGATCGGCGTCGAGGACGAAGCCGCCGTCGGTCACCGCGGTTTCGGTTGGCGGTCCATCGCCGTAATCGATCCGGATCGACGCGATGCCAGAGCCGGCGAGGCCGAACCAGGTTGATTCGCCGAGCGGGCCGCGGAGGAACAACTTTCGCTGTTCGAGTTCGCTGCGCCATTCGGCCGGACTGCGGCACTCCCCCACGTGATGGCCGTAGAGGAAACAGATGTAGTTCCGCTGGCGATAGGCATAGAGGTGCTCGTCCCCGGCCGATGCGACGACGGAGACTTGGTCGGGCGCATTGAAGCCGGGGGTTGGTTGCAGCCAGCTCGGTACCTCGTCTCCGGAAAGATGCCGACCCGGAGGATCGCCACCACCGAGAAACGAGTCCACTGCTGAGCTCAAGACCCCGGTGGCTGCGGTTGCTACGGCAGCGCACAGCAACAAGGAGGCGAGGCCGACCGACAACGTCGACCAGCGGTAACCGCGGGCGCTGGATCTAGGCCTTTTGACACCTGCAGAGTCGGCGATCGCGGCGTCGAGACGACCCGGGTCAGGACTCAGCCGCTTGATCTCGGCTACATAGGACCTGATCGAGCCTTCAACCGACATTTCGCTCATCGAACTGCCTCCTTGTCGTCTCTTGCCGCTGCCGCTTCGCGACCGAAGTTCTTTTCGATTCCAACTCGGCCAACTCGCGAAGCCGGGCCAGAGCCCGGCTCAGCAACGACCGGACAGTGCCCCGGCGCACCCGGATCGCCGTGGCGATCTCCTTGTCGTCGAGGCCGGAGACGTAATACAAACCCAGAACCAGTCGCTGTCTTTCGCTCAGCTGCGCCAAGGCCCGGACGAGCCAGTCGCGCTCGCTGAAGCTCTCGGGGAAGGTTGCCTCGACTTGCAGTTCATCCTCCACCGCCTCGTAGGGATGCCAGTCGTGCCGCTGGCGCTTGTTCGCCGCCCGCTTGATCTCGCTAGCGCAGATCCGGTAGGTCCAGCCGTCGAATCGCTGGGCGTCGCGCAGCTTGGGAAGACCGCCGACAACCCGGATTGCCACCTCCTGGCCGACGTCCTGCGCAAGGTTGGCGTCGCCGAGTGAGAAGGTCGCGAGCCGCAAGGCCGCCGCGTAGGCGCGGTGGGCGATCCACTCTTCTGCAGCGGCGTCACCCCTGAGCGCGCGCAGTACCTGAGCGGCGACCGCGTCCTTCGACTGTTCCGGTGAAGATCTCTGGGCCTCGATGGGTGATTGACCCCGCCGGGCCCTCACCTGTTGCAGCGGCTAGGCGAAAGCCTGAGTCGCTCGACGCCGTAGATCGGCGTTCAGCATTCCCGTGACTTCGCTCGGCCGGTTGCCGGCGGAGGGGACGGCGGCGCCGATCAGGCCGTCGGCGCGGAAGCCGTAGAGCGGGGCGACGAAGCCGAGCTCGCGGATCTTGCGGACCAGCTTGACGGCGCTCTGAGTGTCGGCGCCGGGGCCGCAGACGACGATCGCGGTCGGGTCGAGGGCGCCGAGGGCGCGGCCGAGCCGCTCGTCGCCGAGCTCGTTGGAGAGGACGAGGACGCGGAAGCCGGCGCGGCGCAGAGCGAGGTCGAGGGCCTGGGTGTAGACCTCCTCGGCGTCCTGTCCGTGGCTCGAGTCGAGCAGGAGGATTCCGGCCGGGCGGGCGGCAGCGGAGGCGAGGCGGCGGGCGCCGTGCAGCCAGCCGGTTGCCCAGCGGGCGGCGAACTCGAGCTCGGCCTCGCGCTCGGGGTCGGCGGCGAGCTTGTCGATCGCCGGCAGCAGCAGCTCCTCCACCGTCCGCTCCAGCGAGCGCAGGGCGAGGCTCTCCTCGACGGCGCGGTCGGCGGCGGACTCGTCAAAGCTCTCGAAGGCGGCGAAGAGGCTGCCGTCGTTGGCCGGCGCCTGCTGGCGCTGGCGCGCCAGCTCGATCGCCGAGGAGATGTTGCCGGTCTCGGCCAGGGCGTCGCGCAGCGCCTGCAGCTCCACCAGCTCGTAGTTGCGGTGGTTGCCGACGGTGCGCTTCGGAACCGGATAGCCGTAGCGGCGCTCCCAGCTGCGCAGGGTGTTCGGGCTTACGCCCAGGACTTCGGCGGCGGCGTTGGTGCGGATTCCTGGCATTTAGATAAAAAGGTCGAACGGGTGGACTGCGCGTCTATTCGACGGCGGACGCGGATTCTCCCACCCGAATCCGGGTTTACACCGGTTATCGACAGATTTCGCAGAAACTGTTAGCGATCTTGCAAGGCGCCCACGCCTACGGGCTGTCCAACTGCGCGCGCGCGCCACATCGCGGCATCCGCCTTATGCAGAAGTTCTTCGGCGTCGGCGCCGTGATCGGGGCAGGCGACGACGCCGGCGGAGATGCAGATCCGCAACCCCCCCGCGCGCTCGAGGTCGTCGAGCTGGCCGAGCAGCCGCTCGCACATCTGCACACCTTCGACGGTGCCGATGTTCGGGGCGAGGACGCAGATCGCGTCCTCCTCGAGCCGGAAGGCTTCGTCGACGATGCGGATGCTGTCGCGCAGCGCCGCGCCGACGATCGAGAGGACCCCCTCCTGGCCACCGGCCACGTCATGCGGCCGCACCCCCGGACCGGAAGCATCGAAGACCGCGAGCCCAAACGGATGCCCGTACCGACGATTCGTCTCCAAAAGCTGTTCCAACCGCCGCCGCATATGACCAGGTCGGTAGAGGCTGGGGAGTTCTTCGATTTGACCCTCGACCGAAGCCTCAAATTCTTCAGAAGGCCCCGGGGGGGTACCTGAGGAGCCCTCCCCATCTTTGCTCCGGAAGGCACCCCCCCGGGGCCCTCCGTCAGCTTGAGCAAGCTCTACCGCGGCAGCGGTGACCGAGCCGAACTCGGCGGCCAGGCGCTGCGCCGCCTGGACGAACCGCTCTCCATTGGTTCCAATCTCCTCGTGCAAGCTGCCCAATAGATCGGCGTGCAGCTCGGACACCTTGAGGGCGAGGCGCCCCGCCGGAGAGCCGTCTTCACGGCGACGGCCGAATCTGGACTGGTCGGGCACGGGGTGACCTTCGCGAAAGCGGCGGACGCCCGATTTGCAAAATCCCGCTATTTGCGGAAGGACGGTCGTCCAGGACGGATATTCAGCCCGCTTATTCCAGGCTTCTTCGGCCGGCGAGCGCCTTGCCGAGGGTGACCTCGTCGGCGTGCTCGAGGTCGGCGCCGACCGGCAGCCCGCTGGCCAGCCGCGTCACCGTCACCTGGCCGCGCAGCACCTCGGCGATGTGTAGCGCGGTCGCCTCGCCGGTGGTCGTCGGGTTGGTCGCGAGCACGACCTCCTCGATGCCGCCGCGCTCGACCCGCCGCCGCAGCTCGCCGATCTTCAGGTCTTCGGCGTCGACGCCGTCGATCGGCGAGAGAGCGCCGCCGAGGACGTGGTAGAGGCCGCGGTATTCGTGGGTGCGCTCGATCGGGATCACGTCGGCGGGCTCCTCGACAACGCAGATCATCGACCGGTCGCGGTTCTGGTCGGCGCAGATCCGGCAGAGCGGCCCCTCGGCGAGGTTGAAGCACTCTTCGCAGAGGCCGACCTTCTCCTTCACTTCGCGGATCGCGTCGCCGAGCGCGAATGCCTCTTCGTCGGGCGCGCGCAGGAGGTGGAAGGCGAGCCTCTGCGCGGTCCGCTGGCCGATGCCCGGCAACCGCGAGAGCTCGGCGACGAGGCGCGCGAGCGGTGCCGGGCCGTCGCTCAACCGAGCATTCCCCCGAGACCGCCGAGGTCGCCGCCGGCGATGCCGCCCATTTTCGAGCTGGCGAGCTCCTGCGCAGCGCGCAGCGCCTCGTTGACCGCCGCCTGAACCATCTCCTGGAGCAGGTCGGCCTCCTCGGGGTCGATCGCTTCGGGGTCGATGACGATCTCGCGCAGGGTCAGGTCGCCACCCATCTTCACCTTGACCATGCCGCCGCCGGCGCTGGCCTCGACGACCTCGTCTTTCAGTTTCTCCTGCGCCTCCAGCATGTC
>Ga0070685_10000050_pt1 | contig 71864 bp, 97 predicted proteins | sample KBSS13LmetaG_FD_65651 | JGI IMG/M metagenome (GOLD analysis project Ga0070685, IMG submission 65651) | Switchgrass rhizosphere microbial communities from Kellogg Biological Station, Michigan, USA - KBS S1-3L metaG | ecosystem: Host-associated > Plants > Roots > Rhizosphere ...
GCAGCAGGAGATGCAGCAACAGCAAGGTGGTGAGATGAGCCCCGAAGCTCAGCAGAAGATGCAGCTCCACCAGATCGAACTGCAAAAACGGCAGGACGAACTGGCGATGCGCCGTGAAGAGTTCAACGCTAAAATGCAGGAGATGCAGCAGGCGGCTCACGTAAAAGCCAGCATCGCGGATTTGGAGGCAACCCGTGCTATCGTGGATCGCAACGCCGAGCTGGCCTCACAGCCGCTCAACTAATTTATGGCACAAAAAGAAACATGGACACCCGACCTGCGCAAGCAGTGGGCCGACACTTGGAGTCAGCCGCATATGCAAGCGGGGTTGGCTGAAATCGAGCGCCGGATACGCGCTAGCATCACTCCACTCCCTCCAGGCTATGACGCCTTGGTTCTGGCTGCAGGTGAGCACCACCGCGCAGTGGGGAATAGAGAAGTTCTCAACCACGTTGAAGAGATGGGCAAAGAGAAGTCCGTCCCCACCCCGCTGCCTGCCCCTTTCACCCGCGAAGCTCGCGGCGAAAAACCACCTCAAGAACAGCCCCAAGAATAAAAATAACGTATGCCCACCGAAATTGGAAGTTTTGCCGATGTAGCCGCAGCCGACATGCCCGCTGATGATGCGGTCAAAGGTCCGTTGCTCAACACGCAGGAACCACCCGCCAAAGAAGCATCACCCGTGAAGGAGGCAGCAGCGGCCAAGGAAAACCCCGTGGTCAAGGAAGCCGCTGTTGAGGAGAAGCCGAAAGAGAAGGAGGTGGAAAAGCCTGCTCTGACCAACCCGAACCTGACTGCCGAGGAGAAGACCGAGAAAACGGCTGAAGCCGCCGCGGACGACGAGAAACTCCCCGAAGCGCTTGGCAAGGGTATGACTGCATCGGCCAAGGCCAAGGCGGAAGAATCGTGGAAGGCGATCAAGACCGCGGAAAAAGCTGCCATCAAGGAGCGTGACACGATCCGCACCGAGCTGCAGGAGTTGAAGAAAAAGCTGGAGGAAACAGCCAAGATTTCGCCCGAGCTGGAGACGGCGAAAAAGGAGCTGGCTGAAACCAAGCAACGGCTGGCCGAGTACGAAGGCGAGATTTCCGTCACCCGTGTGGAAGCGACGAGGCAGTTCAAGGACACCGTGACCGGCCCCATCAAGGCGCTACAGGGCGACATCGACGAAATTGCCAAACGCTACGAGATTCCCTCGGAATCGCTGTGGAAAGCGATCACGGAGAAAGACCCAGCCAAGCGCGTCGATATGCTGGAGGAAGAGACGGCAGACCTGAAGGCCGTAGACAAGCTGGAAATCGTTCAAGCAGCCAAGGACTATCACCGCATCCAGAAGGCCGCGGACAGCATGCGTGCCGACGCCGCCAAGCAACTCGACCACATCGAGCGCACCACCAAGGCGGAAGCGGAAAAACGCGACGCCATGACCACGCAGGACTATCGGAATGCCGTGGGTGAAGCGTGGGACAATTTCCAGCAGTCCATCCCGGAAATTCGCGCGGTCGAAGGTCAGCAGGCGTGGAACGATCACCTCGCTAGTATTCGCCGAGCGGTGGAAGCAGTGAACGTCAACGAGCTGCCCGTGGAAGAGGTTGCCCGGATGAAGGCAGCCGAGCTGCTCCTGCCGGAAGTGCTGGCGTCTGCGAACCACTACAAAAATACCATCGCCAAGAAGGACGCCGCGCTGAAGACCGAGAAAGAACTGCGCGAGAAAGCGGAAAAAGCCTTGGCCGACTACATGCGGACTGCGCCAGGCGCGGGTGCCGGTGGTGCGGTCAAGGAAGGTGGTAGCAAAGGCGGTAGCGGCTTGTTCTCCGATGTCGTGCTGGGTGATGTTGCCTAAAATAGCACAGGCTGTTCGATCAGCTTGTTCCACTCCTTCAAGGACTTTGCTCTTTTGTGCATATTACGTGGGATACACGCAATACACAGATTCAAGAGGGTGTGACCCCCTCGCCGCGAGAGAGGGATGATATGGTCGGGGTGGCACTGTGAAGGGTGAAAGCTGTGCAGGCACCAGTAACACCGCACTTGGTACATGGCTTTCCACCTCTTCTCCCACGCGCAAATCCACCCAGCTTCTTCATGGCTAGTTTTGTGCTTTTGCGCCTTTCTTATGGCATGATGTTTACGAACTTTGTCTGGGTTTTTAGCCGCCCAGTCTTTCAGCATACCCCGGATTTTCTCTCGATTCTTTTCTCGGTATTGCTGGTAGTAGAGCCTTACCTTTTCCGCGTTCTTCTTTTTCCACTCCCGATCTGCTTGCACTTTTCTCTCTTTATTATTTTCCACCCACTTACGCGCTACCTCTCGACACCTCTCTCGATTTTTAGCGTAGCGCTCCCGCTCCTTCCGCTGAATTTCAACTTTGTTCTTCTCGTAATACACCTTTTTTCCGGCCAAGTAAGCGGCTCTTTTATGCTCAGGTGTGAAGTATTTTTTAGTCAAAACGTGAAAGAGCCCTCTCCGTGTAGAACCCCAGACGTGAATACGGCTGGCACAGAGAGGGCTTGGAGAATCATTAATCCGGGTTCTAGTCGGACGCCAAGTTGATTTCTTAGCGCGTGAAGGATATATATAGAGCCCGAAGTAATGGCAATCAGAAAATATGGCCGTGAATTTCAGACCGACTCCCTTCTCACCATCGAGCTTTGGGCTTTTAAAGTTGGCCTGACCGAAGCCCAAGGGGGGCTTGGCAGACACAAACATTTCGAGAATCTGGTTCGCGAGGTATTCCCGGAGTTTGTTTGGTTCAAAGAGGCGTATGAGCAGGCTGACGCGCTTTGCAACTACACCGTCAGCGGGTTTATGGCGGGCGCGTCGTTCGCGAAATCCGATTTGCTGGCAAAATATGCACTTTTTAATTGGTGGTGTGACCCAGTAAACACGCTGGTGATTCTATGCTCCACTACGAGCATGGACGCTAAGCAACGGTGTTGGGGTCACCTCGTTCGCGATTTTCGAAAAGCCCGAGGGCAGAATAAGTCCGTGGGGCGGTTGATCGAGAGTCAGAGCATCATCAAGCTGAGTGAGCAAGCGGACGGCGTAGCAGCTTCGGATAACTCTTCAATTTGCTTGGTCGCCGCGGGCAACGAGTACAAAGAGGATAGCCTCAAGAGATTGCAGGGCCGCAAAAATAAACGGGTGTGTTTGTTGATCGACGAAGGGCAGGACGTGAGTAACGACATTATTCAGACGGCTCTCTGGAACCTAAATGCGAACGATCATTTCGAAGTCCACATTGCAGGCAACGGGGCAAGCCGCTACGACACCCTAGGAGATTTTATGAAACCCGTGGACGGTTGGAGTTCGGTCAACCGCTACACCCACAAATGGAAAATCAATGTGATGGGCAGGGAGGGATTGGCTATCCATTTTGATGCCACTGCTGAGGACTCGACCAACATGGCGAGATTTGCACAAGGGCTCCCGCAGCTACCTTTTTTGCGTAAAGCAGAGGACATCATCACAGCAAAGGCTCACCTCGGGGAAAACAACGCAACCTACATGCGGCAATTTGTCGGGTTCCCTCCAGATCAAGAGGGTGAATCCAACTACATCATCACCGACGCCGCGCTTACCGCGCATGACGCTTACGACCGCGCCGAATGGAGAACAACGCCGACTGAGTTGGCCGGTATCGACCCCAGCTATTCGAGCGAAGGTGACCGCTTTATGTTCTATCACTGCCGATGGGGGATGAGCACCCAAGGCATATGGACTTTCGAGTTTTACGAGTCCATCCAGATCAAGCCAATCCCTGTGCCAGGTGAAACAAAAGACCACGCCAATATTCGAGCGTGCAAACAGATCGCGGAGGAACGGCACATCTCTCCGCGCATGGTCGGTATGGATGCCTCGGCAGGCAGCCCGCTGCTCTCCATCGCTCACCAACACTGGAGCCCGGATATTCTCGGCGTCTCGTTCGGAGGTTCTCCATCGGACCTGCCCATCAGCTTATTTGACAAACGCATCGCTTCTGATGTGTATGCCAACGCCACCAGCGAACTCGCCTATGTGCTGGTGGAGTTTCTCAACTCTGGGCAGATTCGAGGCGTCAAACCAGATCACGCGAAAGAGCTGACTTCCCGCAAATTCGAAATCGTCGCCGGAAACAAAATTCGCATCGAGAAAAAGGCTGACGTAAAAAAGCGCCTTGGGTTTTCGCCGGATATTTCCGACAGCGGGGCGGTGGCGTTGCGTGTGCTGCGTGAGCGGCTCAAGATTCAGGCGGGCTCGGACGTAGGCAGCGCGCTGGGAGCCAGCTCTGACTGGAGAGCACTGCAGCGGAAGCGCGATGTCAACACACTCTCTTCCCGCAACCCTGCGCAGGCTCAGTCGCTCCCGGATCAAGTGATGGACAGCGTAGCGATGCGGGAGAGGACCATCAAACGGCTTCAAGGGTTGACTCAACGCAAGTTTTAAGGTAGTCAGCGTCTCGTGAAATTATTGCTCGGCGACGCCCTCACCACCATTGACCCCGCGGCGCTCCCTGCTGGCTCGCAGCAAAAGCAAATTTCGTGGATCAACGCGGTTTGCAGCCATCTGTATATGACTGGAAAGTGGCAGGGCACCACCGTTCGATGGAAGGGGGCCACGACGGGAGCGGCCTTCGCCATTTTCTACGATCCGGTGACGTTCCAAGCGTACATCACGCTCCCCCGCAACATCCTCTCCCTTTTGGCCGGTGCTTACGGCGTCTCAGGCACCAGCGCTCCCAGCTACAACGTCACCTTCAGCACATCACAAATCGTCGGCCCATGGTTCGAGTTCCGCCTCGGCGCTTACGGTGTCGGGGATCAAGTGTGGGGCAGTGGCATCATGGATGCAGGCGACGGCTGGACGACTTTCCGGGACATCACGGAGAACAGCTATTTGAGGGTCGTCACGTCCGAAGCGGAAGCCGTGGGAGCGAAAATGCTGTTCCGCGGGTTGGACCAAAATGGCAACGAGATTTATTCCGGCACCGGCACCAACACGATTCAAGGCGTGGAACTGGACATCAGCACCGGGCTCGTCACGCAGACCACCCAGATTTTCAGCGCGGCTCCTTCGCTCATCAAGAAACCCGTCACCTACGGCCCGGTGAGTCTCTACGCGGTCAGCGTCGCAACTGGGGTGGCCACCATGATCGGCCAATACGATCCCGGCGACACTTCTCCCGGATTCCGCCGATACAAGCTGGCTGGGCCTGTGGCCAGCGCAGGCGCACCGATTCCTTACACCACGCTCCACGCTATGGTGAAACGCCGGTTCGTCCCGGTGGCGTCTCTCTCCGATGAAGTAATCCCCGGCAATATCCCGGCCATCGAACTCGGGTTGATGGGGCACCGCTACGACCTGCAGAGCGATACCAAGACGGCAGATCAATTCTGGGGTGAGGCTATCGCACTGCTCAACGCGGACCTGGCCGAAAGCAATGGTGCGGCCATGCCGCGTATCCAGTTCCAGCGGGGGTCGAATTTAGCGGGCATGCCCTACATCGGATAGCATGCCAAATAATCCTCCCAACAAGCCGACGCTGGATTTTCCGTTTCCTTCGGTTGTCGTCGATACGCTTCTCACCGAACGGTCGTCCTCATTCGTGGGAACGTGGACGCCCCTGGAGCCTGGCACCCCGTTCAACCCGCTCAACCACTCGGTGGAAGAGGTTACGAGGTATCAAGGAAATATTTTCCTCGGACAAAAAGCGGGTAAGGATAACGAATCTCAAGACCGATTCTGGGCCACTCAGCCGCACACGCAGGACATCTACAACTACGCGCAGGATTACACCTCGGATGTCGATGCCAACCCGGTTTTCACACGGCGGTATCTGGAGCTTCGTGACCAGTATCCAGCACTGCGTCGGACACGGCGGCAGCCGTTCACGGGCCTCTACGCCATCCGTGTGACCAATGGAGGCACTGGCTACAGCACCGACCCGACCAACCCACCGACCGCGGTAATTTCCGACAGTGGCTCCGGTTCTGGTGCGACGGCGGTTGTCGTGGTAGACCCGACGACAGGCGCAGTGGTGAAGCTGACCTTGAAGACCGAGGGTCTGCTCTACACACCGACGACGGTTTCCATCGCGATCACGGATGTAGCTGGTGGCACGGGTGTAGGAGCAACAGCGGTGGCCGTTCTTCAGCCGGTGGCCTGCGTCTTGATAAGTGAGGTAGCGGTTTCTGCTCCCGCTCCATGGGACTCGCTTTATCTGCTCGTCACGCGGGTTTACGAGACGCTCCCTGGGCCGATTCTCTTCAGCATCGACCCTGACCCCGAGTTGGGTATTCCGGTGATGACGACGGAGCAACGGCGCAGTTCCAGTGACACTTGGACCTGTGGTGAAATTGCTCCAGTCGCTTTCAATATCTCCGGGGCGACGGTCGCCGCGCAAACGGTGGTGACGCTCTCCGGGTATCCGACAATCCCTGACATTTTCGTTGAGGAATGGGTGGTCATCGCGGGTACCGCCAACACGACGCCTACGCTGAATGGGACGTGGAAGGTGGTGGCGGTGAGTGGCAGCACGATCACGCTGGATAAGCAGATCACCAATGTCTCGGGAGCCGTGGGGGGCACTGCCCGACGTTACTCCTACGCCTATGTAGCGCGCAGGAAGACCGAGAATGCCAACGTGGTGATGATGGTGACGACGCGCGCAGCCACGAACGACATCACTCAGTACGGACAGACCACCAAGGATAGCCGCCCTTACCCGTTCCCGGACGCCTTGCTGGACATCATCCTCTACAACGATACCGCCAGCACAACGGATGGCGCGTTCGCCATCAACTACGCCTACTCGTGGTCCGGGGTTGTGGGGTATAAAATTCTCCCAGGCTTCCGGGGCGACTGCAGCGCTCAGAAGATTCGGTTTTTCAGCATGGGGCCGTTCACCGTGTTCCCGACTGATCCCTCCACAGGGCTTGAATATGCCGCTACAGTCGTGATCCCGGCTGTCGGCACAGTCACGGTTCAAGGGGGGTCGTTTTCCAAAGCGTTGAATTTCAACACTCTCGACGAGACGCAATCGACCAGCAACACGTTCAAGGGGTCGCCCGTTCCGCCAGTTCTCACCTCTGCCTATGCTGGACCGACTACGGTAGGCACTGGACAGGCTACATTCAACATCGCGCTGCCGGATTCCATCGTGAAAGACCCCGGTTCCGCTGCGAGAAAAGGATTCGTCCAAGGGGACATTATTCGGGTGATCGACCAAGTGCAGAAGCTCCGGGGCACCGGGGTTTATATGCTGACCATCTGGAGAATCGTTTGTCCGTACACCACAGGCGTCGGTCCTGCTTGATATGGACGAGGGAGACGACTTCTTAATCTGGAATCCCGATGGTAATGGACTGCTTGGTGGGATGCCAAGTAACGCCCGACCCATTCTTGAACCTGCTACGGGTGAGCTGACGGCGACTGCGGACGAACCACTGGCCCAGCCTGGGGTGCAGCAGGGTACGGGGTCTGACGCAACAGCCGGTCCTCCCGGTGGCCCTGGCCCGCCTGGCCCGCCTGGCCCGCCTGGTGATCCGGGTGGCCCTCCCGGTCCTCCGGGTGATCCCGGCCCCCCTGGGCCTCAAGGTGATCCCGGTCCCCCCGGTCCTGGTGGCACACCCGGTCCTCCGGGACCACCCGGTGGTCCTCCTGGTCCTCCCGGCAGTCCGGGAACTCCAGGGCCACCCGGCCCTCCAGGGGTGACAGACACATTTACCTTCAGTTATTTGGACTGTAACAACGTCTGTCAGACGATTACTGTCTTCGTTCCTCCCCCGTAAAAATATGGACTGGTGGCGTATCAAAACCAAAGCGCTTTCACAAGCGGAGTGCGAAAAAATCAGAGAGGTGGCCTTCACTTATGCGCAGGCCGACGCAACCATTGGGCATGGAGGCACAACCTCGGTGGTGGACACGTCGATCCGCAAAAGCACACTGCGCTGGCTTCACCGGGAAGACCCGCGGCTCCAGTGGCTCTACCTGCGCATCGAGCACATCGTTGGGGACTTCAACGCCAAGTATTTCGGGCTCGATCTTGCGGCCCAAGCCGGGGGATTCACCGATGTCCAGTTCACCGAATACCATGGTGAAAGCAATCAGCGCTACGATTGGCATGAGGATTGCAACTGGAAAGGCACAACGCCGTTCGACCGCAAACTTTCCTTGGTGATCCAACTTTCGTTGCCCAGTGAGTATCAAGGGGGCCGGTTGGAGCTACACAATGACCCGCTCCCAGATCATCTGTTCCGCGATCAGGGGGATATCATCATTTTCCCATCGTTCAACCGCCATCGGGTAACACCTGTCACCTCCGGCGACCGATACTCTCTCGTCACTTGGATTCACGGCCCACGCCTCCGGTAATCGCTATGCACTACTCCGACCAAAAACCCACCAACGCCGATGGCGACAGCGCCGGTCAACTTCTCGCCTTCAACCGGGATACCCGTCGCTGGTACACCGTGGGCTGGAACGTGGTGGACGGCAAGCGTTGGTCAGACTGGGAAAAACTGCCAGAGGCACCAGCAGAGCGGGAGGAAGAGGTTACTCCGGCTGAGCCCGCGCCCGAGCAACCCGAGGCTCCGACGCAGTAGGCTGAAAAATACCTGTTGACAGACAGAAGGTAAACGGATAGAAACGTAAGCGACCTTAAAGACCGCTGATGTCTTGGTCGGACGTTGGCAGCGATGCCGGTGCTTTATCCCGGTTTGGCCCATCCTCCAAGACGCCCTTGGAGAATTAAATCGTTCGCGCATTCGCGCTGCAACGACCACTCCACCGAAACCACTCCCTCACGGGACCATTCCATTCTTTTTTAATCATGCCTGCTCAAAATTTCGCCGCTTGCGCCACTATCTCGCAGCGGTTCCTCGTCGAATCCGGTCGTATCGGGCCGGAAGCTTATACCCGCGGTCGTGAAGCCGATCCGCTCTGGCTCGGCCTCATCGGTCAGAAGCCGTGGCACGACAACATGGGATACATCATCTCGAACACGGTCTACCAGCGCTCGGGTCTGACCACGCCGCCGTCCTGGCAGACGATGCAGCAGTCCGATGGTGGCAACGTCAACGGCTGCGTGCCGCCGCTCACCGTTATCAGCAACTCCACCACGACCCAGCAGTACTACCGTCAGTGGATTTCGCTGGAGAGCGATCCGCTCTGCTTGATGGACATCGTGACGAGCAACGAGCCCCGCCGCGCCATCCAAGGCTTCATCGACAACCTGATGAGCAACGCCAACTACGTGCGCAAGGAGCGTGTTCGTTCCGAGTACGAGCGCATTTCCAAGCACAAGGTGGTCATCGCCCCCGGCCTGCCGGAAGACTCCACCGCCTTCCCGCTGGTGCAACCCACCAGCCCGGTGACGGGCGGCGTCCTGCGCCACTTCTATCGTCAGCTCCAGCGTGAATCCGATGGCACCTCCGGTGTGACCAAGGTTGCCACTGGCGACCGCGGCGACCAGAAGTTCATCTTCACGAGTTCGGGCGAAACCATCGAGAACATCGTCAAGGGTGACGAGACGATCCGCAATGACTTCCGCTGGTCGTCCCGTGTGGACGAGCTGCTCGGTTCCTGGAGCGCCCCACGCATTGCGTATGGCGGCTTCATCATGTGCGAGGAGAGCTTCCCGCCCCGCTACAACTGGAACGGCGATTTCGTCCGTGTGCCGGAATACACCGCGCAGGCCACGACCATCGGCAGTAAGCTGGAAATCAACCCGGCCTGGAACAACGCCCAGTTCGAAGTCAGCTACATCTTCCACCCGGATGTGATGATTTCGCGTGTGCCGAACCAGAAACAGAGCTTCGGCGATGTGACCTACGGCCCGCTCAACTACTCGCTGGATTTCCGTTGGGTGAACCAATGGGACCGCAATTGTAATCCGGATAACCTTGTTGGTTGGTTCCGCGCCATCGGTATTCATGCCTCGGAGCCAGTCTTCCCGCAATTCGGTTACGCGCTCATGGCACTCCGGTGCGATGTCGCCCTGAACCTCGTGCCGTGTGGCTCTGGGTCGGGTTACGCCTCCAGCTTCTCGGTCTACAGCGGCCCAGACAGTTCGCTTCAGTAATCCTCGTCGCCATAAACCCCTGCGCCGGATTCCCCGGCGCGGGGGAATGGCTTTTCCAATTTTCATTTTATGGTCAAACCAAAAGCAGCTCTCGTTATCAAGGTGGGCGACAAAGGTGGTGAGCCCGATCACGACGAAACGTATTTCAGCGCTCCCGAAGGTATGGACATGGAGGGCAAGAAGCCTGGCGACACGATTGAGTTCGTCGGGGAAGCCCGTATCGAGGAGGACGGCAAACTCTGTCTCAAGAAAATGAACGGCATGGATGTCCCCGGTGCCGGTGAAGCCCAGAAAATGGGCGACGGCGAAAAGGACTCCTACAAAGGTGGATTCGCCAATGCCGTGATGCCGCCGAAGGAAGACGATCTTGAGGAGGGGGCCGCGTAATGACACCTGGGCAACTCGGAGCTGACCTCGACGGTAAGTCAGCTACGCCTGCGACGGGCAAAGAAATGCTCCTTGCGCTCATCTTGGGTGCAGTCCAATCCACCGCATCCTCGACTAATGGAACCGGGTCTACCGGCAGCGGACTTCCCTACGGGGCCGACGAGCAGGACATCACCAATGTGGCTGCGGGGCCATCCGTGATCGTCTACAAGAAGGCAGGCGTGACCCTCAAAACACGTACCTTTACCTACACCAATGGCGGGGGGTCCAGCACGGACGTTCTGATTAAAACGGTAGATAGCTAAATTATGCTGGCTCCAGTTATCGGCGGATTTGTTAATATCCCACCAGGTGGGGATGGCGCAAGCGCGGTTCAGTCCCTTGTGTGGACCTGGGCCAACGGGAATCTGACAGACCCGGTGGCAGGTACTTTCACCACCGACAGCAATTATTACGATGGAACTTCGCAGATATATCTGAGCGAAATTCCCAAAGGAGGTGGCCCGAACGTGGCCGTTGCGCTCACTCAGCTCACCGGCACTTGTCAGGTTTTCTTCGTAAATAACACTACGGGGAAAATTTATTCGTATACGGCACCAACGATTGTGGGGACCGTAGACTACCTTAATTTGAGTTCGCTCAACGCGCGAGGCGTCGAACATGTGATGTGGAGCGGGGATTATTCTTTGGTAGTCGTTCCAGCTCCATCTCTTTTGGACGTTTTGACCAAGGATTCCATCACGCCAGTGTCGGATGGGACGTACACCGTGGGAATCGGCGGCTCTCAAAATGGAACTATTACTACTCGCAACGGCGTCATTACTGCAGTGCAGGAAGCACAACCCTAAATATGAACATCGAACAAACCCAACTCGGACTTCTCTACGCAGAACAAGTCGCTGAGTATCAACGCCGCGATGCGGAGCTTGCCGACGCGCAGGCTCAACTCTCCGCTACAGCGGCTCAGGTGCGTGACCTCGAATCTCAAGTCAACGCGTTACAAAACTCCAACGCGAGCTTGAACAACGACCTGGACACGACTGCGGTGCAACGCGACGCACTGCAGGAGCAGGTAAATTCGCTGTCTCAGCGCGATTCCGCCCTCAGCGCCACGCTCGAAAACCTCCAAGCTGATTTCGACGCCTACAAAGCAGCGCATCCTGAGTCCTAATCTCTGCTGGCTTTGTGGGCGTGGGTGCGGGTAAACTTTACCTCATCTTTTACCAATGATGAAGTCCCTGCTTTATATCGAGGATGACCCGATGGAGGCTGAAGTCATTCAGCGGCTCTACCAGACAGTGCGGGTCAAGTTCCATGATGAGGTGGACTTTCGGGTAGCCAAATCATGGGAGGACGGGTTGGCGTCGGTTGAGTCAGGACAACCTGATGTGGTGATCCTGGACCTCGTGCTACCACCCACCGTGGACACCGAGAGAGCGATCCAGAATATCGAAAGAGTTTGGAAGTTGTGGCCACCAATTCTCGTGCTCACCGGCAACACCTATGACTTGACTTTACGCCGCCGTTGCATCTTGGCCGGGGCCGACGATTTCATGGTAAAACCCGACGCACGGCACGGTGGCTGCGAGCTGCTCTGTGAACGCGTCTACAGCGCTTATTTAAGGAGGCTGCGTGGATCGGGAGCCTGATTTCCATGTGCCCAAGGCACCGGAAACTCCTACCAGCCTGCTCAGCCTGCAAATCCCCATCAGCGCTGCGTGGGCGATCTTCTCCACGCTGCTCTTTGGTGGGCTCTGGACGAGCTGGCAGCTCTGGGATTTGAAGCAGAGCATCAAAGACGGCACGAACGACCGCTGGAAGAAATCCCACATGCGCGAGTGGTCCAGCCGATTTCAACAGCAGAACCCCACAGTTAAAGTCCCGAGTGTCGATCAGGTGGTGAAAGACCTGGACTGATTAAACCTTGTCAACGGTGTGTGGGTATGCTGTAGTGCTTGACATGGCTGAAAACCCCGCTCAACACATTCAGCGATTTCTGGAGTTGGAGACTCTTCGATTTTCCTGCACCCCGATCTTCTGGTGCGTCTTGGATGGTGTGTTCATTATGCAGCTGATGGACGCCCGTGAGATGACGGTAGCCGGTTGACTTATGAAATCCCTCCCTCTCTTCGCCCTGCTCTTCTGCTCCTGCGTCACCACCAATAAACCTGCCGCGCATTTTGCCGTCACAGCTCCAACCCGTACCAGCGTTACGCGGGCTGCCGAGGCAGCGCATGAGGCACAAGTGGCGAGTGAGCGCAGTAGCGTTCACATTCGGGAATCCCAAGCAGCGAGTGAGCGGAGCAGTGCCCACATCAAGGTGTTCAAGTCGGACGCAGAGCGGATCGACTACAAAGCCAGCCGCGCTCTCCGAATCTTGGACCATCCATGAGATACTTCTTTTGCCTCTTCCTGCTGCTTGGCACACCCTTGCTCGCCAAATCGCTGCCCAAAGCTGCACCAGCGCCACCGGCTGCCGCCCCTATGGCACCTCAGCGAACGGTGCAACAGGACTTGGAGCTACGGGATTGGATCGTAGGCATCCAGACTACCGCGCAGGACGAGATGAAGCGTGCGGACGCCGCGGAAGCCGAAGCCAAGATTTCCCGTGAAAAAGCCACTCTCGCGGAAGCCGAGGCCAAGGCGTCTCGCGATCAAAGCGCCATCTCGGAGTCGAAATCCCTCGATGCCCAAAAACAGTTGACCGAGGTACAGGCGAAATACAACGGGGTGGAGGATGAGCGGAACAAGGCCATCGCTGAGCGCGATGCTGAGCACAAGGGGCGGGCGGCAGCGGAGGCCCATGTCAGCAAGATTAAAACATATCTCGGTTTTGCACTCGGCGGGTTGCTGGCCTTCGCCGCGTTCTCCCTGCTTTCGCAGTTTCCTCTCCCACCGCCACTCAGTTTCTATGTTCGTATTGGCGGCCCAGTGCTGGCCTTCGGACTCGGATGGCTGATCGTCGCTCGATTTGTGTAATACGAAAATCCTATGACCAACATCCCGCTCATCACGTGGTTCCAGCGCCAATGGTTGCTGATCGTTCTGTTCTTCATCACGAATTGGCTATGCCTCACGGAAATCCATTTCAGTTTCCTCGGTAAGTGGGTAGTCGATCCCCAACTTGGCGGAATCTGGCGACCGGCGACCCCATTGGAGTTTTGCGGCCCTTTACTGTGGGCGATTCCTTATGGTATTGCGGCTTACCTGCTGGCCCTGTTGAGCATTCATCTCCATTACCGGCAGACCCTCGACGCCGATACCCACAACGAGACGTACCTGAACGACTGGCGGGCCTGCACCTCTTCTCAGCGTGTCTATGTCGCCGCAGCTATCCGTATCGGAATCTTCATCGGGTTCTGCATTCTCCTTTCCAATCTGGCCAAAGCTGCGGTGCCCAACGTCGATCAGGACAGCCGGTGGCAGGCTGCCACGGTCAACCCCAAGGCGCGCATCGCTCTGGACGTGGCTGTGGCCCAGTACCAGCGCAATGAATGGCGCTACCAGCAGATTGCCAACATGCGGCCAGGCACTGTTCCTCCGCAGGTTCTCTTTTGCCTCCATATGCGAGAGAGCGACTGCAATTTCAAGTGTTCCCCGGCCCAGGGCGATTCGCTCCAGCATCGGTCGATCCATGTCCCCAAAGGGCGCATCCCGGACAAGGAGCCCCCTTATACTTTCGAACAAGCGGCAATTGACAGCTATTTCAACGTGGACCGGCTGGACCTGCAGAACTGGAAAACGACCAAGGGTACACTCGATGCCATCACAGCTTTCAACGGCTGGGGACCGGAATACCGCGGATACCCCTCGGGGTATACGTGGGCCGGAACATCCGTTTATCGCGGTGGGAAGTTCGTAGCCGATGGGCACTGGAGTCCGATTACTTGGGATCAGCAGTTGGGGTGTGCCGCCATTCTGAAGGCGATGCAGGCGAAAGGCATCGAGGTGTCGCCGCTGCCGTGGCCTAGGGCGGTAAAGTAAGGCACGGTTTGATCCTGACAATGCTCCGGTCCACTTTCTGGGCATAGCGAACACAGTTGCCCGTGCCTCCCGGTGAGCCATCCCACACAGCAATAAGCGTTTCGCATTTGTCCACCATCCACTCGTTGCGCTTCTGCATTTTGGCCGGTGAGTATTCGCCAGGGCAGACAATCACCACCTCGAAAGCTTTGGCGAGCAGTGCTCTATACTCTTTCTGTGACTGAGCTGGCCACTGCGACTCCTGACCTCTGAATGGCACGGCAGCGAGAAAAGGGATGCCGAGCTGGACACAGATTTTCGCGGCCCACTGATCGACGCCGAGAGCCATACCGGAGATGGCAAAATCCGGTTTGAGCGTGAGAAGTTCCTCCTCAATGCACCAGCATACCCAGCGATATTTCGGGTTCGGGGTGTGATAGCCGCCGAGCTTGTTCGGGCGGTGGCCGGTGAACGCGACGCTCATACATTGGGGTTGTGGTCAGGAACTCCGGCCCGAAACTCCTTTTTGCGGTCCTCGTAGAACGAGTTGCTGGCGGCAAACCTTCTGCCAGTTTTGGTTTCGAAAACAGGGACTCTCCCAAACGAATACATCCAAGTTCCAAGGTGAATATCAATCCGGCCTTTCCAACAAAGGTGGACGCCGAAAGACAAATCCCACCCTTCGTGTTTTGTGGTCCAGAGCCATCGGAAGCCGATAAATCGGAACTGTGGGATACTCGGTTTTGCCTGCCTTTTGACTCGCTCGGTAATGTCCATAATTAAAACGGTTCATCTACAATCGCGCTCATCCACAGCTTGCCATAGCGTTCCCGGTTGCCTTTGGCGATGTTCTCGCTCATGGGGAGCACCTGGAGATTGTCCATCGTGTAGCCGAGCCACGTTTTAATCCGGTCGATGTGGTGTTCCAGGGAGTTGTATTTATTCTTGATGAGGAACTCAGTCAGCCACTCCTCGGTTAAGTCGAAGGGCACTTTTTTCCGTTTTGCCCGGTCGCGCAGGATACACAGTTTCGCTTTGACTGGGTTCGCTGTACGCCACTGCCGCTTTTTGCATTTGCTGCAGAACCCCCCATCTTTCTTGGCACGCGGGTTGCGGCAGAATTTAGTGAGGCACTTGTCTGGGCGTCGGCGGGGGGTGGTCATTTTCAATACCCCAGCGCCATTCCGCTACGGATGCAGTGTTCGGCGTTGCGGCAAACTTCCACTGACCCTGCACCATCGAAGAAAATTCGAATGGGGTTCCCGATGAACAGGAAAGGCTTTTCGGCAGGTGGGTGCAGGACGGTTGGACCGGAGTATGGTGGGGCATCGCTCCAGTTATCCCGAAACCGGCGAGCGCTGAAGCAGCACATGCTTCCGGCAACCCCGACCATGCCGAAGAAGTTCGTAATCTCGAACATCCGGTGAGAGCAGTCGATGACCGACTCGTCATACTTCATTCGGGACTCGACCAAACCTACTTCCTCAGCGCCGAAATTATCCGTCACCCAGATGCCACCGAAAAAGCGACCGTGCGAGTTGTGTTCGCTCTCACTGTAGGTAAAACGCCGCACCATCATCGGGTCAACGTGTGGCAGTGTTTCTGCGTTGTAAGTCTTCATTTCTTCCGGTAGCTCTCCAGCAGTTGCAAAGCCGCGATCAACCGGCTCTCGTTTTCGGCCTTTGTCTCTAGTGCCGCGGCTACGGCATCGTCCACCGTGCCTGGGATCATTAGCCGGTAGACCTTGATAATCTGCTTCTGCCCCCGCCTGGCGAGACGGGCGATCATCTGTTCGTAGAGTTCACGCGAATAGGTCAGCGTGATCCAGAGCATCACATGCGAGCCATATTGGAAATTAAGGCCGTGGCCGACACTCGCGGGGTGGGCGACCAGTAGTGGCACTTTACCGGCGTTCCACAGGTCGATGAGAGCCTGCTGTTCCTTCTGCGTCTTGGCATCGGCGAAAAACTTTGCCTGGGGAAACTGCGACCGGATGCGCGATTGTTCGTGCTGAAAGATCGTGGCGACGAGTATGGGGTGCCTCTCGTGCTTCACGATCCGCGCCATCTCGTCGAACTTCAAATTGTGGACCGGATGCACTTCACGTTCCTCATCGTAGACGTGGCCACTGGTGAACTGGAGCAGCTTCGTTACGAGTGCCGCGGAGTTGGCCACGTTGAGCGTTTTGTCCTTACGCAGTTCCATCACCAATTCCTTCTCCAGTTTTTTATATTTCGCCTCCAGTTCAGCGGTGAATTTAATCTCTTTGTCCTCAATCTCGGTATCGGGTATGTCCAACCAATCGGAAGATTTGAGAGTAACGGTGATGTCGGAGATTTTCTCCTCCAGTTTGTCCTCGGTGTCGTGCTTCGGCATCCACGGTTTGAACGGTGTGGCTGGAGCGAAGAAATATCTTTTTTTAAATTCAAGGAAATTACTACCCAACCGTTGTCCTCCATCGACCAGCCGTACTTGGGCGAAAATGTCCACCCACGAGTTGGGTATCGGTGTGCCAGTGAGCCCGATGTGCCGCGTCACACGGGGGACGTTGCGTCGATAATGGTTGACCCGTTTGCTGCCAGGATTCTTGGCCTTGGTCAGCTCATCGAAGATAACCACGTCGAAGGGCACCCCTGCCTTGCCACGGCGCTTAACCAGTGACACCAGTGTATTCACTCCGTCCCAGTTGATCGTGTAGAGGTGAGCACGGCCTTCCAGGAAGTCCCGTTGCCCCTGTGGCTCGCGCAGGTTGGCAACTCGCATCCAAGGGAACCACGTTTTCACTTCGCTGGGCCAGGTAAGCAGGGCGACCCGCAATGGTGCGACGATCAACGCTGAAACCGCTTCACCTGAACGGAATAAGTCATCGAGGTGGTGAAGGCACACCGCGGTCTTGCCAATGCCCATGCCGACAAAGGCGAGAGCGTCGTTTGTGGATCGTAATTGATCCAGCATAATCCGCTGTGGCTCGTCTGGCGTGAAAAGGGGCATCGGATATTATACCCCCTCCAGACCGAGCGCGCGGACGAGAGCCAGCACTTTTTGCCGGGCGGTTGCCTTCACGCACCTCACCCATTCCTCTGCACACAAGTCGCTTCCACCGACCAGCCATCCGTTGCGTGTGACTTTGCGAAGGCCCAGTGCGATGACTAGCTGCTGCGCGTAACTTCGGCACTGCTCATCCGACAGCTTCGCTTCAAGACCGGCGATGGCGTCGAGGGATGAGGTGTAGTCTAGCGTAGACCGCTTCCCGCGATGAAATTCGCCCCTCGGGTCAAACCATCCAGTAGCTGGTTGCGGGCCTCCTCCGTAGCTTGGCTCTACGCCCTGTTGAAAGCGCCACCCCGCCCACTTAGCCAGTCGCACGTTGATTTCTTGGTCAGTCATTTGTGCACTCATTTAGGCTCCTTTCGCTTCTACCTGCTGGCTCCTTAGGGCTTCCAGCGCGACCCTGGCTGTATCCAATTCACGAAGCAGGTTCGCCTCCGCGTCCCAGTGTTTATTCAGCCGCGCTACAACTTGGTTATGTTTGACGGTGGCCTCCATGATTCGAACATCGAGGGGGCGCTGTTGTTCAAGCCATTCGTTATGCTCACGAGCAACCTTACCGGCTTCGGCTTCAGTAAATTGGCTGCCTTCGTCGTTGCTCCAGCAGACATTCCCGTCGGCTCCTTCGATCCATCCCCAACGATTACCGCTTGTGCTCGTGTGGCGATTGGTCATGCACGACCACTTGCGCGTGTTATGTGGAACATCCTTCATTCAGTTTCCTTTCCGGTGAGGATTTCGGCCAGTTCGGCGTTATACTCCGCTGCGTATTCGCTCCATCGGCTGCTATTGAGCAACGAGATGAGCGTGCGGTCGCGCTGCTGAACCGCCAACTCAAGCGCCTTGATGAGAGCGGACCGATCTTCAATTGCCTCCAAAACCGTTTTAGCCATGCAGTCAGGGCACAGGTTTTCCGCGTCTATATCTCCCCACTCACATCCGTCCTTAAGCCCGAGAGTGCAGCCACAGGCGGGGCATGCTGGTTCAGATTTGTCGAATGCGGTTGCTGTAGCAGCCTCACAACGCGCCTTCATGTCGGCCAGGATCGTTTCGAGGGTCATTTTGTTTCCTCCGTAACCCAAGTGCGGATTGGGTAGATTTGATGGTCGCCGCCGAAGCCGTTCTCTTCCAGCATCCGACATACTGTCTCGGCTTGCGCTCGTGATCCGTGTGTGTCGGTAGATTCGTTTTCGGTGTTACCGAGATTCACCGGGCCTTTCGGCCATTTAGCGTGAGATACGTAGGTCATTTTGTTCCTTTCAGCAACGCCTCTGCGCTGTCCCGATGTGGCATTAGTTCGTCGTCAATTGCGGCCAGAACCGTGTTCGTCTGACCGTTGTCGAGCGTCGCCTCCAATGGCCCGCGACCATTCAGCACAACATCACGCAGAGAGTCAGCAGCTTTCACCAGCGCCTCCACGACCTCACGCCAAGGCTGGGATGGGTCGTTAGCCCAAGGCGGGATGTTCAAAAACCCCTCTAACGTTTCCGCCAAGTAGAAGTTTCCAATAGGCAGTTTATTCACTTCCTTGTGAACCTCGCAGGCCGCCTTAATTGCTGTATACATCCGCGCGTTATCGGCTTCCAGCGTGCCAGCCTTTCCCGCCCAGACTGCGATTTCCTTAATAGCTGCGTCCCGCTCCGCTTTCACCTTTGCGAGTTCGGCAAGAGCGGCGTCGCGCTCGGTGCTAGCCTTTTCTTTTGCTTCTGCCCATCGCACCTGGTTATCAAACGTGAGCTTCTGTAGCCGGTCTGCGGCAGCCAGCTTGGTGACGCATTCTTTGTATTCGTTCTTCCACGCGTCCCGATCCTTCTCGCACTCCGCGAGCCTGTCGCGTGCGGCGGTTAGTTCGGTCTGCACGGCATGCAGTGCGTTCTCAACATGGTTGTAGGCGTTCTCCATTGCGTTGAGGGCTTGTGGCATACTGCCTCCTCGTAACTGGTGCTCACGAGCTTGGTTGAACCAGTATCCAGCTGTTTCAACTAGGTGCGTTCGTTTTGGCGTAGGTATCTCGCTCATTTGGAAGCCTCCATTGCTGCGGTGCTAGGTTCGTGGAGACGAATCCAGACGCCCCCCATTTCGGTGACTGGCTGGAATCGTGTCCAGCCCCACTGACCTTCAGGTGCGAAGTAACTGCCATCCGTGCCAGAATAGAAGATCGTCACAGGAATCGGCGCGCTGTCTTCGTCTTCATTCCACCACCAATAAAGCCCCTGATCATTTGGCGGTTCTTTTGTCCACTGCATCGCCCCGTCCGCTTTCAACTTCTCCACCTGCGCTGTTAGGTCGGCGATTTGGGCGTGGAGTGAGTCGCGTTCGAACATGGCGGCAGCCACAAGCTTAGGAACCTTAATGCAGAGAACGTCCTCCACCAACCCGCCGTCGTCCTGCGTTTTGGCTGCGTCTCCAAACATCTCTCCGATTTGGTTGAGAAGTCCGTGGTAGTAGTCTTCGTTACGAGAATGAAATGCCGCTGTATCGGTCCACGCATTGCGTTCATTAGTCAGCCTCTCCACCTCGGCTTTGCGCTCGGTATCGGACTCGGCGACTTGGTCGGTGAGAGCATCGGCGATGACTTCCTGAAGTGACACGGCTTGGCCTCGGTTGCTTTTCTGGATGTATAGGCGCATCGCATTTAGCGCCCGCTGTTGGATTGAGGTGGTCATAACGTCATCAGAGATAATGGATTGAAGCGCCCCGCAGCACGGAGTGGAGCCAACGCCGTTCTCGTAGATGGTGCCGCAGGCATCGCATTTCGTCTTCCAAGACCCTATTAGTGGTTTAATGGTCATAGGTTATTCCTTGTTCTCGGTTGCAGCGACGGCCTGCGCGAGCGCGAGGCAGTCGGCTACGGGTTTGTCGAAGCCTTCGGGGTTCATGGGTTTAAAAATCGTCTAGGGTGAGTGGGCCTCGGCTGGGTGCTCCTCCATGTCCATTAGGACAGGTGATACCAGATGGGGTCGAAAACTGACGATCACCACAAACGCTGCAGAAGGCCGTTTCCTTTTTCTTGGTATCGGGCTCTGCCCCATGCATCATCGCATTGACCATCACTCTCCCGGCTTCCACCGTGTCTGCCACGCACACCGGCACACCCTGTCTCTTGATTTTGTCAATCTCGACTGCCTGGGCCGCGGTGGGTTTTTGACCGGCTCTTTTAAACTCGACGAAAAAGACTTCGCCCTTTGGGGTTATGAACAGACGATCCGGCACACTGCGGCGGCTGGGGCTGGTGAACTTGTAACAAAGACAGCCTAAGTCGCGAGCGTAGGAGCACACGTTGCTTTCGATGACTTTCTCTAGGGGGCCGGTGGGCTTCATCGGTCGTCTTTCCTTACTGGAAGCGCAATAGCCGACGGGCGGCGCTTAATCTCGAACATCTGAATCAGTGCGTGCGCTCCGGCCATCATATCTGAATGGCTTTCGGGGTACGCTAAGTCTGGACGCCACTGTTTGTGGCCCGCCAGAAAGGTTTCGATCAGGTCATTTGCGAGTGCTTGATTATTGTCACCGAGAGTGGGTTTTGGCATACTTCGTTAATCTCACGTCTTGCTGAAAACGTCAACAACTATTTTCGACGATTCAACCTGGCATTGGTTTTCTGCAGGCATCCGAGGCAGTAAATCCGTGTTTCCAGTTGTGGGCTCTCGCACATCACGCAAACGTGGTCGGCCTGCCTGCGGTGAAAAGTGGTCATGCCGTGGTTGACTTTGCTTTTGCGGACGTGGGGAACCTTCTCGAACTGCTGTCCTTTCTGCAGGGTGCCACTGGGCACAATAGCCATGAAGACTTGACGTGAGAGGTTCTCCCGAAGCTGGTATTTTTGCTCCTGCGCTTCCTTCATCTTGACGTGGCAGGCGGCGACACCGTGAACACACAAGCCGTGGAAAGCGATGATCGCTACATCGTAGCGCCGGGTGTCTGGTTGAAAGTCGTAGTCCATAATGTCAATCCTTTTTATAGAAGGGCACGAGCGCCCCCTCAGCCGCAATCGGGAGCCCCTCAGCCCAAGCGGGTAAATCGGTGAGTAACTTGACAAACTCCTCGGGGGTTTGCGTGGGTCGGGAATAAGCAAGAGCTTGATCGTGAATAAGGGCACAGATTTCGTATCCACCGTCTTCGGCGTTTTGTGCTCCGTTGCACATGATGTCTGCGGCGACGGCCTGCGTGGCATTTTCCGCCCACACCCCGCCCCAAATACCTGAATTGTGTCCCCATGTCACGCCTTTGAGGTTCTGGTAAAAGCTGACCGCTGTGGTCCCTTCGAACTTGCCTGGAACGATCCGGGGCAGTGGATAAGCAAGCTTACGACCACTGGGCAACCGCATGAGGAGGAACTCGATACCCCCAGTCGTGATGACTTTGAATGAGATGTGCGGGCCTGCGGAGAAAACCTCACCCTTGTGCAGCACCGCGGCTTTGGCCGCGTCATCCAGATCACCCCAGAAATCGACTACTTTGCTGTGCTTCTTGCGCCATGCCTTGATGGCCTTGAACTCCAACCCCTCGGGCAGATCGTAATTGCTTGGGGGTTTCTTGCAGGAATCGCGGAATTTCGGGGCACCAAGTCCGAAGCCCGCGCCCAAAATTAGACCCTTCCCAACAAACCGTTGAGGGAACTTGTTCACCTCTTTTTCCGGTATGCCGTAGACGAATGCAGCCATGCGCTTATAACGGTCAACGCCTTGCTTGTATTCTTCCAGCGCGTCCTCTTGGCCAGCCAGCCAGCATACGATACGAGCCTCGATGGCTGCGAAATCAGCATCATGCAGAAAGCTCATAAGAAAGTCTCTCCAGAAGAAATAACATCCTCAATTTTATAAGCGCCGTTGGGGTAATGTTTGATGCCGTGTTTTGTGCACAAGGTCACCCACCCACAGGGATTTGCTGGGTAAACGTAATCGGTGGGTTCGCCGCAAAATTCGTGGTACGCCAGCCCATTCCGAACTTGCATAACCAAGACTTCACACGTAGGGGAAATGGGTTGACTCAGCCAGTTTTTTGATTTGTAGGGAAGAGGAGGAATCATTGCGCGTCCTCCACAAAGTGTCTGATACAGCTCGAAATCACCTGCAGCGGTGGCCCGTAAACCAACTCCACCATATCCCTTGACATACCTGCACAGATGTCACGGTAAGCCTCCTCGCTATTATCAATAGTAGGGCGCTTCATATTTTGAAATTGCACCAGGGAATTTGTCGATCTACCCGTGGTAGCTCCATGGTGATTCAGCATCCCCCGTATCCGATTATCCCCCGGCCCCACACACGCGAGCATGGTCTGCACTTTCTTGATGGCAGCGTAGCTCACGGATGCCCGCAGAGCGAGTGCCTCGCGAACCACACATGGAACGTATCCACCACTTTCGTCTTCAAGAAAAGTTTCCACCGTAGCCGCCTGCAAATCGCCGTACGGGTATCCCGCCGTCTGCGCCCAAGCGAGCACCTTCGCTCCCTGCGTAAACTCCAAGCCCGTCAGATCTTTAAACTTCTTCGACACGATTTCCGTTTCCTCGTCGATCAGCTTTTGCGCATGACGCAGAGCTGGTATATTCACCGTTACGCCGCGGGCGTTGATAATCTCATGCAAGGTGTAGTTGCGGTTGTTGATCGGATCATCGAAGTAGGCCAGGCGACGCGCCACCTCCTGCTCCGCACGCACGTCCTGACGGCAGTAGTCCACAAAGCGCATGAAGTCTTCGGGGTCGTCCTCCGGGTGAATCCGACGCACGGGCACACCATCAGGGTTTTTCTTGGTCGGCTTCTTCGCGGGCTGCATCATGGAGAATTTCTTGATGAGCCGCTTGCCGTCTTTGTCCTTGATGACGGTGCCGAGAAACTCGCTGAGCTTTTCCAGTTTGGCCGGGAGAGCTGCACGACGGGCAAGGGACATGGTGCAGCGGAAGCGCTCGATGGCTGGTGGCCGTATGCCCCAGGTTTTCCACATCAGCGCTTGGCTCATCGCGTACTCAAATTGTGCATTGTGGGCGACCACTAACACGCTGGGGTCTTCCAGCGCATCCCAGTAAGGATCGAGCTTGGCCAGCTCTGCATCCGGCATGCTCCTCCACCACGCTACGGGTTCTTCGTTGTCAAAGGCCATCGCACAGCACAGAATCTCTGTGGATTTGTCAAGGCTATATCGGTAGCCTCCGACTTCGGTGATGTCGGCTTGACTGAAGGACTCGTAGTCGAGGTGAAGGTGCATGTATGCGGGAATCAGCGGGAGTAATCCCGTTTCTCGTCGAGCAGAAGACGCATGTAGCAATCTGGGCAAACATGCCCAAGGGTAGGTCTGTTACCTACCGCGAACCACACTGCGGTGTTCTGGCATCCTGGTGTCAGACATGGATAACGTGTGTCCTTATTCGCTGCCACCACCTCACTCCTCGGCAGCGAAGGGACGCAGGTGCAAGGCTGCCCCGCTTCCACGTCCCGCGCACAGAAGTGGCAAGGACGGGATTTGGGACGCGGATCGCGGTCGATGTAGTAGGCGTGGTCCACGGCCTAGTAATCGTCAGTGCTGGTGGGTGCCTTGCCGCGATTGGAGCGGCGGCTGGTGGTGGATGCTTCATCACCATCCCCGCTGATGGCGTCGAACTCGTCTTCGACGTTGACCTTACCCGCGCCAAAGCTCTCGCCATCTTTGAGGAACTGGACAGCACGCAGTTCCGCGTTGACGCGCTTGCCCCACTTATTGTTCTGCACCCAGAGGCGGATGGTGGCGTTGACGTAGCACCCGGCGTAGACTTTGCCGTCTTCCTCGGTAATCGGATTCAGGTCGTGATCGACGACCGCGGGACGGGTTTTGCGGCTGGCCGGAATGAAGAACTTCCCGTCGCCATAGCCTTCCAGCTCCAGCTTTTCGTTGCCGCCACGGAGACAGCGTTTGAAGCTGATTTTCTTCTTGAACTCGTCGAGAGCGAGCCGGTCAATCATGGCGTCGATGTGGTCGAGGAGTTTGCCGTGCTCCTCGGTGTCGAGAAGGAAGGTCGCGGAGAACTTCGGTTCCTGGCCTTCCTCCATGGCGTGAGGCTTGAACAGGTGAGGGAAGGACAGCCGAACATTCGGCAGTTTGATGATGGCGGGATCGGTGGCTTTGGTGGTCATGTTGGTTTTGGTTGCGCCTAGCGTCGGGATCACATCCCGCCTTTCGGCATTTTCTTGCCAGCGCGGAGGCGCTGACGGTTTTGTTGAAGGACAGCGTGAATCGCTGGCCCAGATTTATTGGTGGTCGGTGCTGGGGGTTTCATTGGGGAGAACTTTGATGCGGATTTTGTGATCGCCGCTGAAAGGTGCTTGCTCGTATCGCTCCACCAAGTCCTTACTGAGAAGTTTTTTCACAACAGCAGTGCATCGTTTGTGATTGTCGCTGCGGAAATAATACGCATTAGGCCGGAACCGGCCCATGTAAGGCATATAATATACGACAGCTCCAGCCTTCATTGCGTCGTAAAGTTCCTGCTCTGTCTTGGGTAATTTCATAGATTTTCAAACTCCAGTTTCGGATCAATGCCACCAAACGCTGGTCGCTTATCCGCCTCCGGCGCGATGGTCGGCTTGCCTTCCGCACGGCCTACGAGGTTGAGCAGGTCGAGGGTGAGCGCTTTTTTACCGAGCAACTTTTCCGCTCCACCAGGGCTGACGACAGACCGCTCATACACTTCGTTCTCGCGCAGGTGGGTGTGTTCCAAGAGCAGCTTGGCCGCTTTCTCTTCATCGGTCCAATAGCGGTTGCCCTGACGACCCTGCACCAGCTTGAATCCCGGCACCACGCCGCCGTTCTTCATGTGCTCCAGAGCATATTCACGGACGTCGTCCACCCACTGCTTGATGGCATCGCCGTGCGTGAGCACAGCCGCCAGTTGCTCCACGGTGACCGCCTTGACCGGAGGAAAGTGCATTGGTCCACGATCCACCTTGGCCAGCACTTTCACGTCACGGGTGAAGTCCTTGGTGCGCGCTGTGCAGAACCCCTTGGCGGGGCAGAACCGGCACGCTTTGTCGCTGGGCTGGAACTCGGTTTCACCGTCAGCCAAGATCAGCTCAGCGGCGACTGTCACCTGTTTGGTGAATTCCAGAATCTCGCCCCAAGTGGTGTCCCAGACATGGAATGGGAAATCCTCCGCACCGCGGCCCCGCGGCTGGTAAATGTGGATCGTCACCGGGGAGCCCATCAGCTTGCCCAACGGGATTTCTGTGGCACCCAGCACCGTGTCCAGTGCAGACCGCGCGTAGATGGCACCCTGAAGATTCTCAAAAGGATCGACGATGACGCCTTGACCATATTTTAGATCAATGACGTGTGTGTGCCCGTTAGAAATGGTCAGCACGTCCACTTTGCCGTTGCGTTCGGGCATATACCACAAGGGGAATTTGCGCTCGATGAAGGGTTTGCCTCCCAGCTCTTGGACGTATTCCCAATAGTCCCAGGCGTGCCGACGCATTTCCTTGGTGATAAGTGTTGGGCACTCGGCGGGATTCGGTTCGCGGTTCTCCAGCATAGCCGCTGCAACCTCGTGGGCGGTGCTTCCTTCCAAGTTCCACACCGTGTCATCGGGTGGCAGTTTGTCAGCGTTCTCCAGAATGAATCGCGGGCTGGCCGTACAAGTGACCCACCGTGCGGCGGCAGACGGGTTCAAGTCGAGACGGGGAGTGGATTTCATTTAAAGGAGACGGAGAAAGGCTTCACGCTCACTACGCGCCCCAGCGAGGGCGTTGTGGGGATTCGGTTCCTTCGGCAGCCCCAGAGCCGTGCAGATGCCCTCGTGGCTCAAAGACCGGCCCAGCTTGGCGAAAGCCACGGAGTGCAGATCGAGAGTGCGGTAGCCGAAGGGGAATTTCCGGCCATCGCCGCCGAAATATGGATTACTGATGAAGTCGTGGAGCACCTCGATAAACAGGAGGTCGAGATGGCCGATGTTGTGCCCAGCCAGAAGTCTGTCTGGGAATTTTGCCGACCACTGCTCGAAGGCTAAATACAGATCATGCGGAAACTGCTTTTTACCGGGCTGCACATTCTCTCCCTTGAACCCATTAATCTCTAGCGCCACCGGGTCGACTACCGAGGTGGAGTAGACGGAACATTCACCATAAAACTCTTCACCGCTGTCGTAGTCCACCGCACCGAGAGAAAGCATGCAGTGTTTCTTCGGGTCTGTGCCCGTGGTTTCAATATCAAGGACGATCATAATTTTGGGTTTGGAAAGTAGCCGGTCATTACGCTGGCCGGAAAGCGGAGACGTGCTGTGTTCAACTGCCCGTTATTATGAGTCACGTCTGACTCATTTTTACATTTACCTGCGACTGCGATTGCTCGCATTTCGGCTTGTGGCAGCACTTGGCCCACGGGCTTAGCGGGGCGCGGTTCTCAAGGTAGCCGGTCTTTGCTCTGGGCCGGGACAAGGCATCGCGTTTTACGAGATGATGCTTTCTCGCTCCCAGGGCCGTACAACTCCGGCTCAAGAAGGTTTGTATTCGCCACGGTTTCCGAGAGCTGGAATACCTCAACTCTGGAGTATTTCTTCTGCACTGGGTGGAGCAGTGAGAATCCGGTAACGCACTCATGGCTTACGCGCGCCTTGCGGCACTGGTGGACAAAACGGTTTTTACATCGTCAGCGCTTCGATGTCGCGGGCGAAGGCGACATGATTGGCCGCGGGGATGTCGGCGCACTTGGTGCCGCCGTGCTTAGCGATGATCTTCTTCACATCCTCACCCATACCCGCCTCCACGGCGGGAGCGATGATGGCTTTCAGTTCCTCGGTGGTCTTGCCCTTGACAGCCGGTTCGGCAGGCTTCTCCGGCTCGGAAGGCGGGGTGCTGGTGGGTTCGGTCGGTGGGCGACCGCGGCCACGCTTGGGCGCGGCTTCACCGGCTGGCGGCGTAGCGGGGGACTCCGGGGTATTGTCGGTGGCAGCGCCGCCGAGGTCTTCAAGGATGGCTGCGATGGCGACGGAAATGGCGTCGATGGTGGATTTCTTCATGTGTTTGGTTTTTGTGTTTTTGGTTGGCCTTACGGCGTAATCCTCCGGTGGTCGGAGAAAGTGGTTAAGGTTCGACAGATGCAGTTTTACTAAACTCCATGGCCGCAAAAGCGAGTTCCCGCCACACAGCCAGGGTGTAGCTCAAACGTGAATTTTCGTCAGGCCACTTTCGGTTGTTGTCGAAAGCAAAAGCAAATTTCTGAGCCGCTTTCATCAGCTTCTCCTGCGAGGCCAAATTAGTCCGTAGGTTGTTCTGTGCTATGGCAAGCTCAACGTCTTTGATGAAAGCGGCGTGAGCTTGTGGGGGGATATCGGCCAACTTCGTGCCGCCATGCTTTACTGTTAGCTCTTTAACTTTTTCCCCTTGTCCTGATTCCGCTAACGGGCGAATAAGCTCACGAAGTTCGGATTCAATTTTATCTGATGGGGCATTGAGAGATTGGGATTTCATAATCTTTTTGTAGTTAACCCTATCTTGCTGAAAATAACAAGAACTATTTTCAACTAACCGCAAATTAATTCCATGCAAAGATTTTTCAGTCCTTTCTTGACACGCTCACCAGCCACGTCACCGACCGTGCTTTCGTCCACACCGCTGCGGCACCAGAGGTAGTGACGGTCCTGGCCGAAGGAATATCGTCCCACTTGGCGAAATCCCTCTTCGCGCAGGACGTGGGCCAGTTGTTGAGCGGTGACACGGGAGAGGTTCTCTTCGATGTGCAGCACATCCAAAATTGCCTTGGCGGAAACGATGTCGTACTGGATCAGCGGATAATCGCCTTCCAGGAGCAAGCGGCGCACCGCGGCAGCTACGTCGCTGGCGGAATCGTTGATGAGGTCTTGAACGTATTTCGTCCGCGGAGCGTGGCCATCGGCGGCGAAGGAGTCGGAGATGTTCCAGTCAGCGAAATAGCTGCGCAGGGCTCCAGGCTGTTCACGAAGCAGTTTGTAGAGCGGGGGAAAATAATTCTCACCGAGAGCCTGCACTTGGGCTTTGCTCTGCAATGGGCTCTTTACTACGAAGTAGCGCCGGTCGCCGGGTTGAAGGGCCAGAGCGTCGTGGTGGTTTGAAAAGAGAAGGTAATTGCTGATGTTGCGCACCTCGCGCGTGTCCCGAAATTTCTGGTTGACACTCACAAAATCATTGGTGATGAGCGGCTTCAAGGCATTCATCACCTCGTACTTGTTCGTCCCGGCTACACGGACTTCCTCCAGCACCACAACCTGATGGCCGAAGCTCCATTCATTGTATCCGCTTTTGATCGAGTCGCCGGAAATAATCTTGACGTGTTCGCCGCCTAATATGGCCTTCGCCGCCTCTGCCAAGTAGGTTTTCCCAGCCCCCTCGACGGATTGGATGAGAATGGCCCAACGGATTTTTCTTCCAGGGGTCTGAACAAGGCTCGCGAAGTAATCGACGATGGTTCGGCGGTAGTCAGGTTCCGCGATAAGATTTCGCAGATGACCTTGAAAGATTTCCCCCGCTGCATGGGCGTGCTCCGGGGTAAGATCGGGGTAAGTAGGGCAATAAGTGTTGACATACTTTCGCCCGCCACTGACGAAAAACACTTCAGTTGGCTGGGATGGATCGTAGGCGTAGTCATAGACCGTGGGAATCTTCAGGTGGTTGAGCGCGTAATCCGAAGGCGAGACGATAGGTTGAGAAAGGGATTTGGGGGAAACAGGTATACCGGCATTGCGCAAATCTTCTTCCTGGGGCAAGAGCCAGCGACCGTAAGCAGCGTTGAAAGCTTCCGCCTTGTAGCGCTCTCCCGTGCGGTGCCGGTAGTAGTCCTGCACGGTCGTCACGTAACACACGCCACGCGCCCAGAGGGGTTCGCGTTTGCTGGTCGATTCCTGCTGCTCCTGCGTGCGAATCTGCTGCCGGTAATTGGTGATGGCCTTGCGAACGGACGTGGGGGACATCGGATACGCGAAGCGCTTCTTCACGTTGGTGACGATGTGGTTGATGAGGATGTCTTCCTGCGTCGCGGAGAGGAGGGGAGCAGCGATGATCTTGCGCGGACCTTCCTCGGTCAAAGCGCTCACCGTGTCCACTTCTTCGATCCACCGGATGAGAGCGGAAAAAGTGGTTTCCTTGACCTTCTTTGCATCCCACCCAGCAATCTCCGCGGCGCGCAGGAGGGACCGCACGGTGACGGGCAACCGGCCTACCGGCGTGGGCCGCAGGCTCTCCCAGATTTTCCGGGTTTCCTTTTCACCTCCATACTTTTGCCCGGTGGCGCTCCACTCGTCGAAGAGAGCCAATGCCTCATCTTCCATCGTGTGGCCGAATTGATGCTTCAGCGCGGCAGCGCAGTTGAGCCACTCGGGGCGGCTGCAATCACTGTCGATGGCTTCCAGGGCTTCCTTGGCCGTGGCGAAGGTGATTTCCGGCAACGGTGCGCGGAGGAACTCCAAGGCGTCGATGCTGGCGGCTTCCGTTGAACGGGGTGTATGTGAGTTGGCGCCGTTTTTGTCAACCGTATCTTCCTCAGTGGCGTCGGCATCACCGAGTTCATCCCGGCCCAAATCCCGGCCTTCAGCGAAGGTGAGCAACGGATGGTCTTCGTCCGTTGAATCCGAAAACATCACCGGCAAATACATCGGCTGCACCGCCACCATGCTCTCACGTGTCACCGAGGGCAACCCCAGCATATCCGCCACCGTCTGTACTGCCTTGGGGTAGTCGGCTACTGGGATGCGGTGCGCTCCCACCACGATCCGCATTCGGGGCTTGGCGTGCGTGTGGGACGCCGTGAGGTAGGCAGCGAAGTTGAGCCCGTGGAGAGCCGTGTGCAGGATACGTGGGTCTTTGAAAAAGGGTGCCGCGGGGTAGCGCCCTGTCTCGACCCACTTGCCGTCGCGCTGTTCTTTCTCCGGGTCGATGTCGAGAAAGATTAGGTTGCAGTGCGTCGCCTCGGTGTAGACACGCTTGGAAGGCGAAGCCCGGAAGCAGGCAGGCACGAAGTAGGGCACCTGCTTGATTTCATCCCGTCGCTTTTGATCCAAGGCGATAAAGTCGGCGTGTCGAATCGCAAGCGTGGGGCACACCCGGAACTTTTCCACGACTTCGCGGAAGGTGGTTGCCGTGCTGGCGCTGACTTGACCGGAGACAGATTGACCCTGGAAATAGCGGGGAGAAGTGGACATGCTGGAAAGTTAAGCGACCCCCAGATGACTCGGTTCCATGACACGGTGAACGGTCATGCCTTCGAACGTGCGGATACCTTTCAACGCTGCATCTGTCGGTCCAGAAGCAAACCGTAAATACTGCTCAGCATAAGCCGTGAGTGCCTTGTCCTCTTCTTCCCCCAAGTACAGTGCTGTTGGTCGCACCAGGCCGTTCGCCATCGCGCGGTCAACGGCCACACGGATGCACTTCGAAATGGTGTCTGGGGTGACGTTCAAAAGTCCTCCATGGTTAGGGGCTTCGGCTTCAATTCCGCTGCGATTGCTTCCCGGATTGCACCACGGATGGACGAGGCAAAATATGCACGAGTTCCGATTCTGATGTGCCAAGTCTGGGTAGCATCATCCGCGGCAATATGGATTGACTCGAACGAATCATCCTCCAGCGCTCCGGCCATCTCCACCAATCCCTTCATCAGTTCTTCATCGGTCATCGTTAAAAGTCCTCCAGCGTGTAGACTTTGTTCCTGCGGGCCGACTCCACTGCCGCCAGGCATCGCTTGGCCTGTTGATACCCTTGGCAGCGGAACTCGCTGATGATGCCGTTGATGCTCGGGAGAGGATAACGGTCGGCCAAGGCCGAGATGATCTGGGGTTCGGTGATGCACCGATACTTGGGATGCTGGATCATTTGGTGCGAGTAATCTCCGTGTAGTTCTTGAGTTTCCACACACACTCTCCGACGTAGGCATCGTTCAGACGCATAACGGTGGAGTAGCAGTTGTGGTAGTGTGAGCGGGGAAAAGTGATTGTGCTACGCGGCCCCATATCGTGGATGCAGCGGCGGATCGGACCCCATCTCGACGGCTGCAACTTGTCCTTGGGCTTCGCGTGTTTTTTGAACAGTCTTCGAAGAGAGTGCAGTTCTTCTGTGATTACGGCGATTCGGCTTTTGATCTGAAGCGGGGTCATTTGGTGCGGCGGCTCCAATGAGGTTGTCCAGCTTTCCCTCCATCTCTGCGGCACCGTTCTCCGATGGTTGCCTTACAGTCAGGGCATGGACGTGAAAGAGCGAAGGTTCGAATTTTTTTCCGTTCAGCCGGTGTTGCCCGGTCGTAGGTGGTCAGGGAGGATGGTCGTGTTGCCATACTGATAATTTTGTCAGGCCGTAGCCCGAAAGTAAAAATGCGTAGTCGAGGGGTAAAAAAAACCGACTGCCCTACACCGGCAGCAGGCTATCCAGTGATACGCGGAGCGCGGAGGCAATGCGGATCAGCTTGTCCAGCCGTGGCTCTTGCGTGCCGCTTTCCAGGCGGCTGATAGCAGCCCCCGCGTCATCGCCGGAGAGGCCGATGGCGTGAGCCAGTTCAAGCTGGGTCATGTGGGCTTTGGCGCGGGCGCGGGCGACACGTTCGCCGACGTACTCCGCGGCACTGAGGTTGGGGCTGGGCATGGACAGAGGCTACGCTGGAGGTGTTGAATGTGTCAAGAGGCGTTCTTCGATTTTATGAGATTTGTAAGCGCCAAACCCTCTTTTAATGTCCCGAATACGGGAACACCTGTTGCACATCCACGGGTTTCCTTCTTTCGCTAAAAGGGTTTGTTGCTTGATGATTTGATATCCCCCACAGGAGCATTTCAGCACCCAGTAATGACGGTATGTGCCATTGCGTTTTTTATTGGCTTTGGATTTTTCACCTCGGTGGACGGAACCAAAAAAACCTACACAGACGCCTTGCCCACGTTTCCTTCCAACAAGATCAGGTAAACCCGGAAATCGAGGTTCCATCGGGAATGGGTCTGCACTCCACAAACCATCGCTCAGGTGATCTAAGTGCTCTACATTACAAACTGGTCCCGGCATGACTTGAAGTGCTGCCAGCCGATCTACTCCTCCAACGCAATTTTCGATACTGGATGTTTTCATGCTCCCATTTTATCAGCGATGGACTCCACCTCTTCGATCCTGCCGCTCAACAGTTTCGCCTCGAAAGGCAGCTCAGCGAGGAATGGTGCGAGCTGTGTCCGGATGTCCGGTGGCATCGACAGGGCTTTCTTGCGCAGCCAGACTATGCGGCTGGCCACGTTGCAGACCAGTGCTGGCGCGTGACGGGCAAACGCTTCGCTCGGTGTCCAAGGGTGACCGTTCATATACTTCTCAGTTTCCCCACCACAGGCAATAGGTGATCCAGCCGAGCGTAAAGACAGCGGCAGCCAGGATCAGCCATTGACGGCGGCTGCGGGCGCGCTGTTCGCGCTGCAATCGGGCGTCGGCGGATTCGGTGTAGATGGGCGCGTGGTGGTTCATGTGGTTTCGATGAGTTCAATTGGACGCCATTCTCCGTGTCCCTCTTCATCCTGCCACCACTGATGGAGCATCCAAGCGTGATAGCATTCCGAAGGGTAATACGGGGCGTCGTCGCAATATGTGACGTTGATTACTGGGTCTTTTGGCTCAGATCGGAACACCGATTTCCACGCCAAACGCATCGTTGGTTTCTTGGGTGTCATGGTTGCACCTCCTCTGTGTTCTGATTACCGCCGCATTCCCGTTCATGGAAATCGACCACAGCCTGGAATGGGTGTGTCGTGGGGCGCGTGATGGGTCGGCGGCAGCAACCGACATCACCTTGAGCAATCACGAGGGTGAAGGCCGTTTCGGAGCAGGGTTCCCAAATTCCTCCGTAGCACCATTCGTCTCCGTGGCGGATGGCTTCACCTACCTCCAGCATCCGGTATTCCGGTTGTGGAGGCTCTGGGCGCGTGACAGGCAATTCCACCACGGCATCTAATTTCTCCTTGAGCTTTTCCACGATCCGAAATTCATCTTCAGTCGTGCCGAGCCGGGAAAGTTTTTCCCGCATGGCGGGTGAGAGGATTTTCTCGACCACTCGGAGCTGATACAAGCTCTGCAGCGCTTCCACGATTCCCGAGGCATGGGTGGCCTGCGTGAGCAGGATCGGAGCGCGAAGCGGGTCTGTAGAGAGGAAGCTGATAGCGGTGGCCCGTAGTTCGCTTTCGAGTTGCTGGGCCAAGGCGATGAGTTTTTGGGTGGTCATAGATTTTTCTCTTTTGGGCGCGTGGTAGGTTTATCTCTGCACCTCTTTGGACGCGGCGAGCGCGGCGCGGGCCGCATGTAGGTCCACAGTGACACCTTCGCCAGTGTGATGACCGCAAGAAATTGAGTCAACATGCGCGATGAAATCGGCTTCCGCTTTCTTGATCTGCCCCAGGCTCATACAGCCTTTATGTGATTCTTTTCGTGTGATGTATGCAAGGCACTGTTCCAGCGCTGTGTGCAACTTCTCCACTTCGGCTAGTGCGGCACCATATTCAACGTAGGTTCCATCGCTGTGAACGCGAGTCACCCCACCTTGTGTTTCGTATCGTGTCATTTTCATAAAATAGAGTTTTGATGTTCTGCAGATGGCCGGGGCGCGTGGTCTGACAACGTGGCTTGGCAGCCGGTCAGGGCCACGAACCCCGGCGTTTTTCCGCATCACTGGAAAAGGTATATGGGGCAAAGTTGATCCATCAGCTCAACCCCTGGAGAACCTGCGGCACGGAGAGCCTCAATACCAGTTTCAGCGCAAAGGCTAAGCACTTCATCGCGGGCGGCGGCGGCGGCGTAGACGGCGTCGGCGGCGGCGGCGTAGGCGTCGGCGGCGTCGGCGGCGTAGGCGGCGGCCCTCGCCACTTTCTTAGCTTCGACCACAGCTTCAATAGTGCCTTCCCGCTCACACTTCGAAGCTGAGGCTTCCAATTTTTCACGATAGGATGCGTTCCCTTTCATGGAAGCCGCTGCACGTAGGGCGCGTGGCATGATTTGCCGGATTGTTTGTTCCAGTAGGACTGCTCGAAATACTGTCACGTCCAGTTGATCGGCGCTACCGAGCTGGGCAACCGCAATGCGTCGCATCCCCTTGGCGCGTGCTGTGTTGGAAGACCATTTCGAATCGTTGAGGCGGATTTTGAATTTACGGACGGCGGGGTGAACGCATGCCGGTTCGTCCCCGTGAGGTTGACCCAGAGCGTAGCAAACTGCGGCTTCGACGCACATTTTGCCTGGGATGGGTTTACCGACGCCATGCACAAGGCCAGCGTCTACGGTAGTGAGAACTTTTTGAGCGATTTCAAGGGTGATGTTCATAAGTGGATTGGTGATGCTGAGTTATTTGTTTTTAATCTGGAGAAGCGTTACCCCCGGCCCGCGGGCGACTGTGGCCGTTTAAAGGCCGGGGGTAGTTTTTCCACTTCTCACGGTGAAAGGGGGTTAAAGGATTTCCCGCAATTCAGTGCGGCGGAAAGCGTGATGAGTGAAAGCGCGCTTCATTGCGCATGCTTCTTGGTGTGTGAGCGGGGAACGGTTGAGCTGTGTCTCCTGCCCATTGTCGCAGCGGATGGAGTAAAGATTGAAAAAGCGTTTCATGGCTGGCGCGTGGTGGGTGATTTAAAGCGCTTCGGACGCAACTTCCGCTTCCACTACACGGCGGTATGGGTCTCCCCACGGTTGACCGTCACGGCCAAAATCAATACCGCTGAGAGAGCCTACAGCCACGCCGTTCTCGTCACGGCAGAGGCATTCCCACAGTGCCCGCGGTTCCTCATCGGAGAAATCGCTGGAGTCTGTGGTCTGGTCAATCGACCACTCGAAAGAGAACCCGCGTTCCCGCGCTTCCTTTTCCGCCTGGGCGAGAGAAGCGGCGCAACGTGCGCGTCCCTGCTCTGGTGTTTCAGTCTTTAGATCATAACTGTATCCAGCGTGTTCGTAAAAGAATTGCTCTGCTGTGGTGGTAGTTTTCATATTGTGAGAAGTGTTAATGGTTTGTTTGGTCGCCTTACGGCGCTTTTGGCCTGCTCTCTTCAGTTGCCAGTGGCCAGCCTGGGCAAGACACGCTCTGGGAAGCGTGTTTCGGCTGTTTACGCGAGGACAGGGGCAAGGCGCTCCACTTCGGCCCAGGTGATGCGATGGCAGCCTGCCACGATCCCGTGTTCGTTAATCGCGTCCAACTGGTAAGGCCCGACTGGGCAGGTTTCCCCGTTGCGATGCCAGTTTTTGTGAGTGCGGGCGAAGCGATAGGCCTCGCGAGCGTCATGGAGCGGTACGCGAGCGCCGAGAGTAGAGACAAGCTCCTCGCCCTCCACACGGAAGGCTGTGGGGAAAAGACGGGGGTTGAAATACTCCCCTGTTTCCCCGCGGAGCCATGCGGCGTAGCCTGCCTCTTGCTCCAATCGGGCAGCAAGCTCCCGTTTCGCTTCAGCCTTGGCGCGTGCCGCTTCAGCGCGTTGCGTGGCCAGCTTCAATCGCTCGATTGTCTTTTCGTCCACTTTGCGGCGCAGGCCGAAAAACTCGTTTACCTTGGCCGCGGACTCCAGCCACTTCGATTGTTCGGCGCGGTATTGGTCCTTGTTGCGCGCTTTCTCGATTTTCGCGGCGAAGTAGGCAGCCCGCTTGACGGCATAGTCGAAAAGCTCTTTCCCGCCGATGTCGGAAAGGGAACTGCCCATATTGATTCCCCCGATGTGGAACACGGTCATACCGCTGACCGCTTGACGCAGCTGCCCTTGATGCTTACTCGTCGTCACGCTGTAGCTGGTGTCGTTGATGACGACGGCAGCTTTGCCTTTGTGTTCAATGTGGCGGGCGATGGCCGTGCCATAGGAAAGAAAGGCGTCGCCGTTGAAGGACATGGCCGATGGGGCTTCGCCACGGGGCGCGCCCTTGTGGGCCCAGACATGTGCGATTTCATTAGAGGTAAATTTCGTTTTCATTTTAGTAGGTGATGCGGAGTTGCCTTGCGGCAGGTTTTAATTGTTGAGGCTGCAGGTTAATTCAGTTTGTTGGAAACGTCAAGAGGAGATTACAGATTTTTTTTGTTCGGTTGGGCGCGTGGTGGGTGGATCGTGACAAGCACCATGTGTTTGTGGATACCGTCGCGTTTAATCAAGGCAACGGTTGCCGGATGGCAGTAGCCGAGCGTCGCATATTTGCCTGTCGCTTTGAGCTTGGCGCGGATTTCGGTTTGCCCGTCTGTGGTGATGAAGCGCAAAGCTTCCTTAGGTTTGGTAATCATGGCGCGTGGTCTACCGTTCAATCAGTGCGGCGCACTCCAGAGCGTGAAAGACGCACTCACCAAATTCGTGTGCAGCCTCTTGCCAAGACAGCCCGCCGCGGATTTGCGCGCCATATTGGACGGCGAAAGAGCGTTTGCCTGACTGGTGGATCGAAACGGGGTGTTGACCGGGAATTTCGTGTGTGGTGATGAGGGTCGATTTCGTTTTCATGTGATGCGGGATGAGGGTCGATTTCGTTTTCATGTGATGCGGAAAGAGTTGAGAGGCAGGGTTTCAGACCAATCCCAAGAGCACAGTGCCGTCAGCCGCATATACTGTCACGTTGCCGTGATCGTTGACTGTTTTGTAATCCGCACTTTGGTCCCTATCGGGGTTTTCGTAGTGCTCCAGTTCGTCGATTTCGTCATGGGATGGCCAGTAGCCGATGTCTGCGCCGTCTCCCGGATGTGCTCCGAAATAACAGTAGGGCGGGGCAAAGGTGCCCAGAGCATCGGGCAAAGCCTCGTTGACCAGTTCTTGTGCGATGTCTTCTTTATCTGGGTCGATTTCGCTGCCATCGGGGGAGAAGCAATCCTGTGCTTCCCCGATGAGGGAATTGAGGTTGTCACGTTGGGCGAAGTTTTCCGGGAGGGAAAAGTAATTGCCGTTGCGGTTGACCTGCCATTCCAGTTCGGAGAGGAAAGTCGGAAGCAAGTCTTCTGTGCGAAGGGTGGCAGCGGAGATGCTGCCAAGTGATGCGGGTTTGATCGTGATGGATTGAGGAGTCATAGTGTGATGCGGAGTTTTAAGGTTTGTGGGTCAGAGCGGCTGTTTTTCTTAGCGCTCACTACCGCCCCCGCGTTACGGGGGCGATGTGTGAATGCCTTTAAGCGAAGGCTAGTTGGCAGCGTCAGCCAAATTAAACGCTGTCCACTTGTCCACGCTGGGGAGAGCACTGCGGGGAACTCGTACGACTGTCCCATCCGCTTTAGTAATCCATGCAAAACGCACGGACCAGCGAACCATTTTCGCGCCGCCGAGAGAGGCGCAAATAAGCGGGAACGCGAGAACGGCATGTTCCGGGGCTGTGTATTGTCCGTAAGAGGTAGTGGTCATAATGTGATGTGGATTTTAAGGTTTTCTGGTCTACGCAAGGAAGTTACTCCCACTTGTTGCATTCGTCAAGAGAAGATTTCAAAAATTCCATTGCTCTGCCATGGCGAGCGCAATTCCTGAGTAGGTGACAGCCCGCACGGAAGCGCGGTCGTCGGAAGGAGAAAGTCGGTTCTGCCCGCTGTCGGTTTGGTTGGACCAGCGTGGGCGGATTAATCCTGGTTCGCCTCCACACGCGAGGCAGCCTTTAGAGAACATATAGCGCGCTGTCTCTCCAGTTCCGGTTGTTCCACATGGGCACACTGCACGGGGCGGGTAGTGTTTAGCCGGATCAATCTTGAGCGGGGGCAGCCCTTTGAGCCAAAGACACGTGGCCTTGCTGGCATCTTCCCCAAACTGGTATGGCTGGATAATTTGACGACCGGGCAGCTTGTTTGGCAGCGCCGGATGGGTGTTCATGTGCCCGATGGGGTTTTCGATGCAGATACGGGGCACTGGGGCTGCCCACAGCGCCAGGAAAAACTCCACTGCTTTCTCCCGTGCCTCCCGGCGTGCCTGTCCGGTCAATGTGCCCGGTTTCACTTTCTGGTGATACCCTACGCCGGGATACTTGGTGTAGTCAGGATCGCGAAAAGCCCATGCCGCACAAGTGGCCAAGTAGTCACAAGGGGGATGAGCAATCAGTAAATCCCAGTTGTCCCATCTGATGGCTCGCAACACATCGCAGCGGTAATGGTATTCCGATTTGTCCGCAGAGGGGAGCAGGTCACAACTCCACGCGTCGTGTCCCTTGGCACGGAAAGCACGGCGCACTACCCCACTGCACTCGCAAGCTATGAGCACTTTCACAGTTCAATTTCCTTTCCAGCATTATCCCATGCGCGGCCATTGTAGGAAATCGTGGCAACGGTTTTTCCCGTGGTCAGGTCAACCACGGTCACTTTGGGGGACTCGCGACCACCTAGACACTGTTCGTCGCGTAGCTGGCACCACGCGTCAGAGGCTTCGCGGATCGAAGCAACGGCCACAACATGGCGTTTCGAGCCAAAGCGGACGGCGTATTGAGGGGATGGGGAAAGCGTGTTCATGGTGCGTGATTAATCCAAGTTCCACGTTTTTAGTTCCAGCACTTCACGAACGAGGCACCCGTTTTCCATGTGGCGGGCGTGCATACGCTTTTCGTGCTGCTCTTTGGCGGAAGCGTTGGCGTAGGATTGTTTTGGCTCGATTGCCGGGAGCATCTCTTCGGGGAGTGCTTTTGCCTTTTCCACGGCTGCGTTGAAATCGGTTACACCACGAATCCAGACAGTTTTTGTCCGTGTGTCCCACAGTTTGCAGATGACGATGAAATTCATATGGGGTGAGCATACTCCACTTGTTGCATTCGTCAAGAGAAGATTTTCCCTTTTTCCGTGGGGTCAGGTAAATGCCGGATCATCCATCAATGCGTTTTTCGCTTTTGCAGCGTGCTTTAACTCCACGGGGTCGGAGAGCTTATCCAATTTGAGTTTGTAACGGATTTGCTGGCCAGCGGCATAAACCTCTAATCGGGATACACCCAGCCTTGCTGCAATACGACGGGCTGGCCAGCGCTGAATTTTGTAGGAGAGAACCGCGCGCTCCAATGGGGTCATAAAGGTTTCTCGGGCTGCCTCTGGAACAGGTTGACCGGATTCGACCAATATGTCAGTTCCCAGATTCGAGAGATTATTCCCCACACGCTCCCTCATTCGAGCCACAATTGCGGCTGTCGGTTGTGGAGGTAGGCATGTCCAGAGATTGCAGCGAAGCCCCTCAACGCTGTGTAGGCCGATGGGACGCATGCCTAAAGCCCGCAGAGACTTGGCCAAGCCTTGAGCAGTTATTAGGGCACCATCTTTTTCCAGGAATCGTAAAAGTGTTACGGCGTCGAGTATATCATACTGAACGAGAGGGGTTTCTGCTGCTAAACGGTGTTCTTGGATTGCGCCGCGAATGGATAATTCTGAATGCATATGCCCAGTGCCTATACCACCTTTTCCTTATCGCACAAGGACAGATGTAGAGATTATTAAAAAAACGTATAATAGTATAAAGGGAATAGAGTAAGGGGAAATCGCATCTAGGAGGCAGGAGAGACTTTTTAAAGAAAAATATGGACAGCAGGGATTCAGTGCAGCGGGGCTGCTCCGATTTCGGGTTTTGAGCGTTTGCACGGCTAGCGCTGGATCAGTGGGCGCAGCCCCATGGTGCTTTGGAGTGTGAGGGCCACACTTGACTATACTTTTCAGGTATGCTCGAATGCCCACATGCCAAAGGCTAAGCCTCTTCCTGATGATCCTGTAGCGCGTGAAAAGGTGTTGCGGGCTCGCCGGTCAGCCGTGGAGCGGGTAAATAAGTGGAGAAAGCGCCACCCGGAAGCAGCTCGAATTTACACCTATGCGGCTCAAATGCGTTTCCTGGCATCCAAAAAAGCGAAAGCCCGTTTGCAGGCATTAAATTTGTTAGCTTAAGCACTTTTTCCGTGGTGTCGCTTTTCCTCTGTAGGATGGTGCAACGCAAAGACGCTCAGCACGCGTCAAAACGAACTGCCCGCTGTCCCCTACCAGCTCGTCACCTTCAAAACGAATTTCGGGCACCAGGATGGCTCGAATTTCGCCCACCCTGTGGAACAGATCGACCAAACACACTTTTGCGCTGTGGAACGAAATCGCGATGCTGTGGAACACTGATAGATACAGGGTTCTACGTTATTTGACATTCGGGTGTATTTCGTATAGTGCAAATGGTTGTGGTTGAGGGAGTTACGATAACGTTATACTCTCAGTATCATATGAAATGGGAATGACCCGCCTCTGTGGGATTGCTGAAGGGGTGGTGGGGTGGCACCCGGTAGGCGGGGAAACCGACCCCGCGTGATCGCGTAATAGGGGTCTCACGGGATTTTCCTAAAATTTGACTTTTTCTAGTAATTATAATTCAGCCCGAACCACCTATTTCCGACACCACGAATTACCCGCACGCCGACGCACCCGCACGCCGACATCAGCTATTTCCCGCGCACCCGCACACCAAAATAACTCCTCCCCCCCCGATCCACCAATCATCCAACCACCCTCACACCGGCCACACGAATTTCTTGACGTGCCCCGTCGAACCTGATACACGCGCCAGCGCATGCTGAGAACCCAATCCCGAGTCTACTTCATCGCCCTGCTCACGCTGGAATATCTGCGCGGCTAAAAGATTTGTATTGACGGAAACGTCAAAGAGGAGTAGTTGTCGCAGATATGGCGAACAACTACACATCAGATGGTAAATTCATTATCGACGCTTCCGGCAAGCAGTGGCCGGTTGATGTGGCGCATTTAATGCCACTTCCAAACGGGCTCCAATTCCATACCATTGCCGGTGGTGGGTATTCACTGCTTTTCGCTGGACCTGATGGCGAATGGAGTTGCGAGCAGTACGACACTGACACCCACTGGCTAGCCCGCGCACCCCTGCCGCCCGTGCCGAAGCCGAAGACTCAGGCGGAGTTGGATGAAGAGGCATACCACGCCTACATGCTTCCAATCGTAAACAAGGCTCACGGGATTCCATACCAATCGGTCTGGAACGCAGCACTCGCCTACGAGCGCAACCGCACCGCTGCTACGCCACAATGAAAACCGCGCTCTACATCGAGGATGGTGTCACTCAGATCATCCTCACCCCCGAATCGGATTGGGAAAGAGTAATCCTGGCCGACGTGGACAAACGCCCAGTAACATTCTTCCGTGGTGAATTCTATTCCTGCAGAGGTGGATGGGATCGCCACGGCAGCGGCACCGAATCACTCATCATCCGCATGGCTGAATCGAAGGAGGAACTGTGATGAAAACTCCTGACACCTCTTCACCAGCATTTCCCGGACTATACAGCACCCCCGGATATGGTTGCGCCCGCCGCACCGCCGATGGAGAACTGGAGGAACACACCACCGGCATGACCCTGCGCGACTACTTCGCGGCCAAAGCGCTGCAAGGTATGATGGCAAACAACAATGTCGCGTTGGTCGATTGCCTCACTGGCAGCCCCGAAGACATTCAGGCTATTGCCAAGACCGCGTATGCCCTGTCGGACGCGATGCTCGCTCAACGGGAGAAATTGGGATGAACTGCGATTACTGCGGAACTTTTCACTACGACACCCGCTGCCCGAGCTGCGGAGCGCCTGTCACGCGGTCAGTCACCGCCGATCAAGTTCAAGGTGACGAGACGATCCGCCAAGACTTCCGCTGGTCATGGTCAGGTGGATTGCCTCAGATCATGGGGCTGAAGGTCGGTGGGTTCTCCATTATGCCACCATCCACCAAGCTCACGGGCGTATGACCACCTCCACCATCCTCCTCTCCCTCGTCCCGGTTTACCTTCTCGCTGGATGGCTCACCATGGTTTTCGACACGGCCATTGGCAGTCACTCCAGCGCGGAACAACGCTTCGCTATTTTTCTGCTGTGGCCGTTCATGCTCGGAGCGCTGTTTCTGGTCTACATCTTTCGCAATCTGTGGGTGCTACTGGACAACGCGGCCACTCGCCTCGGAAATAAACTGAAGAGGAAAGACCCGTGATCGAGTTCAACCGCATCTTCACCGGAGGCATGGAGCTGTGTCCCCCGGTCGTCCCCGGACTGGCCTTCGTGCATGCCTGCAAAACGTGTCACCGGCAGCTCTGCGGCCAACCCCGCCCTGCTGACCCGGACTACCTTTACCGTGAGCACAACGGAGAGCTTTTCCTGAACTTGATCGACCCAGACAAGCCTCTTTTCAGCCTCCCTCTTTTCGAGCATGCCCTCGACTGGATGACCCAACGCCACCGCAACGGCGAGGATGTAGTCATCCACTGTGACCAGGGCAACAGCCGCAGCCGGTCCCTCGCGTTGCTCCTCTGCGCCCGCCTCGGGTTCGTCACCGCGGACTCGCTCCAGCTCGCTGCATTCGAGTTCGCCAACAAAACAGGCTACGCTTTCACACCCGGTCGAGGCATCACGATCTTCATGGAGCAGAATTGGGAAGCGCTTATGGGCAGGGAAACCCCGAGAGAACGCTCGCAGCGGGAAGCAATAGATGCGCTAGTAAGGAGATTTGGTCCGCGTCTTCTCGCTGCCGGAGAATAGTTTTTATGACCACACCCGTTCCCCTGCTCATCTCCGCCAAGACTATGAACACACATTACGAACTCATCGGCCTCACCGCCTTCGACACCCAGAAAGGGAAACGGGAGTGAGCACCTCTCGATACATTCGCAACTGCATCCGATGGTTCTTTCTTTGCATCTTCCACCCGCTGAAGACACGTCACGAATTGGACCAATACAATTTCTGGTTCCAGCAGACACAGGATGCCTTTGACCGGGCCAAGGCTGCGAAAACACAGAAAGAATTTCTCTTGGCCAAGTCACAGTTCCAGCTTGCCGAACGCCGCTACTGGAAGCACTCCAAATACATCTGCCCATGACCACAGAAACTTGCAAAAACTGCTGGTGGTGGAGCAGACCGGACGCGGAAGCAACCCTCGGCCAGTGCCGATGCCATGCGCCTTCCACTGTCGAGACAGACTGCAACGCCGCTTTTTCAGGCAGAGCACAGCAAACGCTATGGCCGGTGACGGAGGCGATTGACTGGTGCGGGGACTTCCGGCACAACGTGAGCTGCGATGCACCGAGCCTCCAGGCATGGAAAGATGCACAGATTGACCAAACCTATCAGTTTCTCAGTGACTTCGTGAAAACCAGAATCGAGTTGGCACCATGACCGATCACCTCATCAACATCGCTTGGAAGGCATCCAGAGTTCTCGATCAGTTGGAGCCACCTAAAGACGGCTGTGGTCCGACCGGAATTATCGGGCCGCGGGGATTTTATCCAGCGGGTGAGTCCTACGAAAAAGACCTTGTTGAGTCTATCCAATCCATGCTCACGCGCATCTCCCAGTACCTATGAAACTCCCCCTTATCTTCATCCTCCTGCTCCTCGCCACCACGCTACACGCCGACGACTGGTCATCCGCTATGCTCGCTCGTCTCGATGCCGAGCAGCGGACTAGCGAAATCGCCTTTGCCAAGTCCGACTTCAAGGCACTCCTGCAGAGCCAGCGCAGGCTCAACGTCATCCGTCGCCAGGCTAGCAACCACCGACAGATCGACACTCTCGCACCCGTCCAGCAAAACGCCTACTACAAGCGGCTGGAGTCACGCGACGAATACGCTATCAAGTGGCTGGCCATCGCCCTCTACGCTCTCGAAGCGGCGTCGGCTCAGATCGACCGTGAAGAACTCGCGGCGATACAGCGTGAGCAGCTTTACCTGCTGCGGGACATCGATAACCTGATTGCACGATGAGCACACCAACTGAGCCGGAGAAGGCTTACATTCGAACAAAGCAATTCGAGTTCACCTCTCGAAAGCAATGCGACCATTTGGAGGCCATTGTGCAGCTTATCGCACCCAAACTGGAAGAAGTCGGAGTGCAGGTGATCTACAAAAACATTCCAGACCTTCATGCGAACCCGATGCGCTTGAAACCATTTCTGCTGATAATCGGTGAAGCGCAGCCGCTCTTGCGATTCGCGGATGGTGGTGTGCTCCTCAAAAGTGAAACTTCGCCGGAGAGAAAAGAGTAAGGCCACCCCGTTAACGACGCACGATCAACCCGTATGAATACTCTTTCTCTTCTTGCTGTAGGCGCGCTCGGATCCACAGGCGGTTTGGTCGGTCTTCTCGTCTACGTGGCCATCGCCGCGGTTGTGGTGTGGGGCATCATCGCGCTGGTCAAGTGGAGTGGCATCGTCATACCGCAGCCGGTCTACATCATCCTCGTGTGCCTGGCGTGCATCTTCCTGATCCTCTTGATTGCGCGTGCATTTGGTGTGCTGGCGGGGTAAAAGTTCTTGACGGATTCGTATAGATTACGATACGTTTCGAGCAGTTCTTTGAATCTTGAATTGAGCGTGGAGAGCCTCTGCTGGGTATGACTCAGCTTCTCTGGCGGGTAAGACGCCGCGTTCAATTCAGTCTTCAATGAAGCAGGTGGACAAATTGGTAAAGTCGGCTCAGACGAGTAGCTGGTGCGCTGACGGGTTGATCGCCGTCAGTTCCCAGTCCTGCAGGTTCAACTCCTGCCCTGCTTCCCCTTTTAATTTTTGTTGGTGGCGGCTTCCCACGGGCGGTGCAATTCCGCAGACTGTCTACTGAGGGAATACCTGCTTGAAATGGCGTCTGTGGCAATACGGTAGGCGGGCAAGTGCTCGTGCCAGTCCCTTTGGCGGGTGTTGGAGTGAGAAGTCGTGTTTTTCGACCGAGGCTGCTCAGCCATCCCGCCACCAACAAAAACGGTTGACGACCTCAGCAGTAATGATATCGTTCCGTTCTGTGATTTTCTCGCCGCGACCCCGATTCTGATACCACCCCGCTCTGCACCTGTTCAGAGCGGTGTATCAACTCGCGTCGTGGGCTAATCTGGCTAAGCCGTCTGCCCTGGGAGCAGGACAATGTGCGTTCGAATCGCACCGACGCGACCACTTTTCAATCCCCCTCACTGTTGCGACGGTGGGGTTTTTACCACCCGCCCGATGAGGGCGATTCCAAGGCCACCTGTCACCGGGTGGTCTTGTTCTTTTTTGCACGGATTGCTTTACGCTGTTGACTATTGACAACGGATGTGGTTTGACTGTCAGGCAAATGCCATCCTCGACATCACGAGTCGTTCCCCGCTCCAAGGATAATTTTACGTGGACTGGCGGCTGGGTGACGACGACCCCCCAGCAGGCCAAGAGCATTGCCACGCGCTACGGTGGCGCACCGGCCAACCCGAATCTCAAGACGGACGCGGAGGTGGCCAACATGGGTGCTGCCGCACAGACCAAGGCCGATGCCGACATGGGCACCGCGGCCAACACCGCGCAGAATGAACAGAATCTCGCCGCCGCCGAGACGCGGGGCAACATCGCTGCCGCGGGCACCATGCTCCCGGCTGGCACGACCAACGAGGTGCAGCCTGGTCAGGTAGCCGGTGCCACGGTGCCCGTTGCAGCTCCGACGACCGTTGTCGCCCCCGGTGGCCCAGTGGTCAACCCGAACACGGGCAACACCGCCGCCCAGCAAGCCGAGCAGAACTGGATGGATCGCGGGGGCAGCGTGGCCACCATGCACCGCGCGCAAGTCGCTCAAGGCCGACGCCCTGCCATCGACGCCCGCGCTACACCGGCTTGGCAGGATGCCGGTCAGTCGGCATCGGATCAAATCCGCAGTGGGTTCGGCAGCGGTCCCGGTCAGGAAGGGCACAACCCGTTTCCTGCATCCGACTTCGGCAATGCCGGGAGCGCCGTATGGGCAGCGATGACCGACAAATTCAACCAGTTGAACCAGAGCAAGGCTCGTCTGCGGCAATCGCTTGCCCCGGCATCCGCTCCCACCCCGCAGTTTAGCGCCGGTTCCTCGGCAGAGGATTCCACCGCTTTCGGCAGCTAATTTTTATGCCCTCCCGCGCCCGTATCGTGCCAAGAATGTATCAGGGACTTGGCCGCACTGTCCCCGGCGCGACCTATGGATTCCACAACCCCCAGCAGGACGATCTGCGCGGGGCGCAAGCCCTGGAAGGCGATTACCGGGATGCCTTGGTCCAGGAACACCATGCGGCGGATGAGCGCTACCGGCAGATGCACGCCGAACTGGAGCTGGCCAAGCTGCGCCGCGAACTGGCCCACGACGAGGCCAAGACACAGCGCCGGATCAAGTATGAGGCCATGATGGAGAAGGCGGTGCCGGAGCTTTACGCCATCGACCCCGCCGACCCGCAGGCCGTGCAGAAGCGAGCCCAATTTGCCCAGCGTTGGCCACAGCTTTTTCACAAGGAAAACGATGTCCCCGGCATCACCTCGGAGTTTGAACAGCATACCCGGCTCTCGGGTGAAGCTGAGCGGCAGCGTAATGCGGTCCAAGCGAAGAAGGAAGCGGCGGAACAACGTGCTGCGGATATCAAAGAGCGGATGGAGCAACGTGAGCGCGATAAGCAGGAGGCCGAGGATCGCCGCAAGAAGGATGTGCAGGAGCGCGAAAGCCAGCGCAAACAGGATTTGCGCGAAAATCATCTCGGCTACGCCCGTGGGAAATACGATACTGCTGAAGAGGAGTCCACCATCCTCGGCAAGCGGATCACCGAGAACCAAGGATACATCGACGCTATCAAGGGACAGTTAAAACCAAATGAACAGCCAAGCGTTGACCAGCAAAAGCAGTTGGACCTTTTGGTGAAGAGTCAGGACCAGTTGAAGGCTGAAAAAGCACGGCACGATTCCAAGATGAAAGGGCTCGTAGCTCAGTTTCCGGAGCTGGACCCAGCCTACGTGCCCAAGGAGAAATCCGAAACGGCTACTGCTTCGGGTACCGGCTCACCCGCTGCCATCGACACCGCGCAGCCGGATGTCTCCGCGATCCAGGGTACCACCCCTCTCGCCCGAGGGACGGCCACACCGAGCGGCGAGATGGATTTGAGCGGTTCCACCAATGGCACTGCTACGCCGCCGCCCGAAGCCGGGGATGCGGTGGTGCCGGATACCGGGGGAGAAGACTCCGTGGCGAACTTGTCTAGGGCTACGCCGCCACCCGCCGCTGCGCCTGTTGCCGTTCCGCTGCCCACCGGAGAGGACGCTGTTCCGAATCTCGCTGCGGTCGCACCGGCTGCCGTAGCGCCTGTTGCCGCTGTCCCGCCGCCGCCCGCCGCCGCTGTGCCCCCTGTTGCCGAGCCGCACCCCTACGAGGGCATGCGGGTGAAGCAGAAAAGCACCGGCAAGTATGGTACGTTCAAGAATGGTCAATTTATCTCCGAGGAAGAGGAGCAAAATCAGGATCAGCCAACACCCGAGTAAATGGCCTACGACCTCACCGATTTTGAACCGGAGCAGGCGTCTCCGGTCGCGGTCAAGTCGCCCATCTCGAAATCCCGTCAAGACCTGAGTGATTTCGAGCCGGTGGAGACACCCGCTGAACCGACCGCGGCTGAACCCGCGGAGCAGGCTGCGCAGGCGACAGTTCCTCCTGTGCAACCCGCCATCACCAACGACCCTTTCGCCGCGTTCAATGCCAAGCTGGAAAATTCTCCCGTGGCCAGGATGCCGGAGGTGAACTTGCCCGCGCAGTCCGCTGTCCCGGATGTCACTCGCCCCATTCAGCCGGTGCCGCAGGTAACGCCGGAAGACACGCTGCCGGTGGCCAAGGACGTGCCCAGCCGGGGCGTGTTTGTCAACGAGACGCCGACGCTCATCAGCAATATCCGCGAAGGTAAATTCGAAGACGCGGCGGCACTGGCCAAGGAAAACGCGATGGGTTCCAAACCGATGCGATTCCTCTTCGGGCCCACCGAAGCTCAGAGGATCGCGGAGGCGGTTCCCGTGACCAAGGAGGATGGCATCACCAGCTACGAGTACAAACCGGCCAGCACGGATGCTGTGGAGAAGCTGGGTGCGGTCGGGGCGGCACGTCGTTCCATCGCGTCCCTGGAGCGCGGCATCCCGGTGACGGAGTTGGATCAGAAGGTGGAAAGCGAGATGATGAAGGACGACCCCAGCGACAGCACGTTGAAGTCCATCGGCAAGGGGCTCTATAATGCGGTCCTCAGAACGACCGTGAGCCTTTCCGATCCGACGATGGCTCTTATCCCGGAATCGAAGCTGGTCAGCGGTGCGTTTACGCTCGATATGGCCAACAGCGCCAAGGAACAAATTCAGAAAGGGCTGGAAGCGGACAACCCTCGGGAAGCGGTCGAAGGATTGCTCGGGGGCGTCATCACCTTGGGCATGGCTGGGGTGTCGGGGAGCCATACGCTCAAGCCGACCAAGGCCGACATCATCGAGCACATGGACAAGGTGCCGGATGAACTGTTGCACGAAGCCAACAAAGAACTGAAGTCCAGCGACCCGGATGTGGCCAGCGCGGCGGGGGCCGAGTTGATGAAACGGGCTGCCGACTTTGGTCAAGAGTTGGACGCCACGCTCAAGCGATTGCCTGGCGATGTGCAGGAGAAGGTCAATGGTATTCTGCAGAAACAGCTCCGGGGTGAAGAACTAACCAACAACGAGCGTGCCACGCTGTTGCAGGTGCGGTCCTACGCTTCGCGGCTGCAGCAGGATAAGACCAACGACGAATTTACTTCTGGAACGCCAGCACGAACAGCGCCGACGCAGCAAGTAGCGCCAGCAGAACCAGTAGGAACTGGGGGGCAGTCAGTGAGTCCACGTAATGAACCTGCGCCTGTTGTAGACGCGAGTCAACAAGGCGGCAGTGTAGCGGCGTCTGCCAAGGCTAAAGCGGAGGCAGCGACACAACCGCTGCGGGAAGTCGCAGCAGCCGTCCAAGAGACATTACCGCTCGCCGCTCAAGCAGCCAAGGAACAGGCGGATTTGCTGGCCAAACGGGCGCAGGAGCAGGCTGCGGCTGCAGAATCAACTTCACCGCCGCCCGCCGTCGAACCTCCGGCATCGGGCCAACAGGAACCGCCACTCTCCGGGGAAGAAAGGCCCCCGGCTGCCACGGTCGCTCCTGTCATGGAAGGGGCGGCGGCGAAGCCTGTCACACAGGGCACCAAGATCGTAGGCCCGGTCCTGCAGGTCGATGGTAAAACCTATGCCGAGGGCAAAATTGGGCAGCATCACAAAGACATCGTAGCTGAGGCGATTGACAACTATTTCAAGGCTAACCCGGATGCCGAGGAAGTGCCACGGTTCGATCACCGATTCAAGGACGACCAAGGCAACATCCACGACCGGGAGAGCGGCTGGGAGCTGGCCAAGAGTGCCAACCAGATTCCACCGGAAACGGCGAACGCAGTTGAAGCGCTGGCAAGCTCCAGTGGTGACAGACCGCAGCTTCACGCCGATCACTTGGTTGAAGGAGAATCCAGCTTGACGGAAACAGCAAACAATGGAGAAGCTGCTGGAATGACCAAAAAACCTTTTGAGGTAGATGAATCTCTTGTGATGAACTCACCACACACTGGAGATGACACGATTGTGAATTTTCGAGGAGTCCAAGGAGATAATGCAGTGGTGTGGACCGGGAGAAGTCAGATGATGGTGCCTCTGGAGTGGCTTCGCCGTGAAGGCGAGCCCCTTCAGAAAAAAGAAACCCCTTCTTCACAGGCTCAACTACCTGCTGACGCCCCACATCCATCTACATCTGAGGGCAAAACGGAAGTAGCCGAGAAGGATTTTCCTAAAACAAAAGCAGACATCATTGAGGAACTTCTCGGTCCAGAGCCAAGCTACTTTGAAGGACAGATGAAGCAGAAAGAATCCGCCAAACAATACGCTAAATTTTCCAAACAGGAACTGGCTGAGAGACTACAAAATAAGAGGGATTTTGAGAAAAAAAGTAAGGAATTAAGTCAGCGGATGATGTCCGTCGCTCCAGAGGTTTCTGCGCGCTTGGACGCTGCGGGAGGTAAATGGCGTGCAGAGGCCAACCAGATCGCAGAAGAACATGGTTTTGGTGAACGGTGGAGAGGGATGACCGACAACTCACGGGGGGAGGAAGCTGCTCGTCTTTCCAGTTTTTTGGCCGATTACGGATTTGATAAGCTGAAAAAGGAGCCTCCTGATGAACCTGTATCTTCGAAAGAGCCGATTACCGTGGAACGACCAGTGGTTGCACCGAATGAGCCTGTGGAGCGGCCACCGGCTGCGGATGCCGCTGCGACCGAGGCTTCCGTGGCGAAAGGCTCCCTTCTCGATAAATTAGAGTCCCTGCTGACCGAAGAGGAGCCGCCCGCCGCCGCGAAGGAAGCTCCGCAATCCCCCGCACAGAAGCGGGTGGCCGATATTCAGCGGGACATCGAAAATAACGCGGGTGCCGAGCCCGCATGGCTGCGGCGGCGTAAAAAAGACCTCAAAGAAGCCCAAAAAGCGCTGTCTGAGGAGAAAACGGCTGCTCCGGTGACGGACGAAACCACGCCCGAATCTGCTTCTGTGGATCCAGAAAAACGCGAAATTTGGCAGAAAACACGCGCAGAAGTGGAGAAAGAAGGCGGTTCCAAGGCACGTCACCGCTTGGAAGTGCGGGAAGCGGTCAAACGGGGCGAAGATGTGCCTTTGGAGACGCTGGAGGACTATTCCGGCTCCAACTGGGCTGACAAAATGCGCCGGGAAAAGTATGGCGAAAAAGTCAGTGACACCCTATTCGAACGCATCCTTGAATCTTTGAAGGATGAGAGTGGAAATCTTCATTTTGACCCGCTGTTCATCAAGAGCGTGGGCAAACCGGCGTTGCGCGGAGCGGTCAAGATCATCCGCGAAGGTGTGGAAGCCGGTAAATTGGCCAAGGATTTGATGGAGGATGTCGTTGCCTACATCAAAAAAAACTCACCCGACGCCGATGAAGCTAAGGCCCGTGAATTTTTCCAGCCGGTGATTGATGAAGTGCTGGGCGAAAAACCCGCACCGACTGAAGAAGCTGCACCCGCCGCCGAGTCGCCTACACCTCCTGCCGAACCGCCGACGCAGACCGAACCCCGCATGGTGGATGAGGGTGGACGCAGGCTCACCTCGACCAAGAATGAGATTGTCGATCAGGAACGCCAGCGCCGCGGAGAACCGCCGATCCTGTCCGAAGCGAAAAAGTCTCTTGGTAATACGTGGGATGAGGCGATGGACGAGTTTGCCAAAAACCCGGACGCTGGCACATCGCTGGTCGATGACCTGAACAAAAATCCTCGCGCCATCACGGCGAAAGAGGAAGCAATTTTGCTGCGGGAAAAGGTGGACGTGATGAACGATTTGACCAAGGCCACGGAAATGGCGTTGAACGCGAGCGCTGATCCGGCAGATCGGGTGGAAGCGCGCGTGCGCAGTGCCGTGCTGATGGATCAGCTCAACAGCATCGACGAGGCCACACGTAAAGCGGGCACCGAGTGGGGCCGCACCGGACGTTTCCGTCAAATGCTCGCCGCCGAGGACTATTCGTTATCCCGCATGCTGCAGAAATCGGAGCTGGCCAAGCAGCGTCCGCTGACACCCGAGGAACAGGCTCAAGTCCAGAAAATGAGCGAGCGTATTGCATCGCTGGAAAAGCAGCTTGCCGATTACGAGGCGAATCACGCTCAGGAAATCGAGCATATTCGTAACGAGGAAGCGGACAAGGCCATCCAACGGATGGTGTCCAAGCCCGAGACTCCCGCAGACGCCTACACCCGTGGTGTCCTTGAAAAGATTCAGGTAGGGTTGAAGAGTCAGGCGGATAAAGCCCGCGCTCGTATTCGCGCACGCCTTGGAAAAGCGTCCGCAGGTGTTGACCCCACCGTGATTTACGACGTAGCCGTGATTGGAGCTGAGAAGCTATTTAGCACTGGGTTGGATTTCGCTCGTTGGGGGTCGGAGATGCTCTCGGATTTAGGCGAGTCGATGAAGGAGTATCTGACCGAAGATACTTTCAAAAAATCGCAGGAGATTAACGACAAGGCGATTGCGAAAGGTGCCCCGAAATCCGTCCGGGAGAAGATCAAACCCAAGGCTCCGAAGACACCCAAAACCGACGAGGAACAGCGTCAGAACACCGTCAACCGCATCGCGGAGAAGCGGAAGAACGGTGCGCGCGAAGCCATCGGCGGTTCCATCCAACAGCTTGCCGAAAGTTTCGTGCGCAGCGGCATCCATGAGCGGGAACCACTGATCGACGTCGTGCATGCGGCGGTGAAAGAAGCACTGCCCGAGGCAAGCCGCAAGGACATCCGGGATGCCATCAGCGGCTACGGTGATTACAAGGAATTAAGCAAGGATGAAGCCAAAGTGATTCTGCGCGATCTGAAAGGTCAGATGCAACAGGTGTCAAAACTGGAGGACATGCTCAAGACAGGCAAACTCCCTGCGCGCACCGGCATCGAACGGCGCACCCAGAGCGCGGAAGAACGGCAGTTGCTTAAGGAGGTTAACAAAGTCAAAAAGGAATTGGGGTTGGAGTCCACCGACCCTACCCAGCTCAAGGGCGCGCTCGACGCGGCCAAGACCCGAACCCGCAATCGCATTGAAGATTTGCAGCGCGCCATCGAGAAAAAGGAGAAAATTCCCAAGGCTGAGTCTGCTTTGAAAGAGGATGCGGAGCTGCGTGATTTGAAAGCCCGGAAAGACGCAGTGCAGAAAGAGTATGACGCTATGTTCGGTAAAGCCAAGCCGACCGCGGAAGAGATTGCCGCTGACAAAGCGCAGCAGGCGGTAGATCGGGCTGCCGCCGCGCTGGACCGGCAACAGCGCATCAACAGTGGGGAGCTTAAACCGGAGGCTAATGAGCGGGCGCAGCCGTTGAGCGCGCTGGAGAAGGAACTCCGCGACCGCACGGAAGAACTGCGCGCGGCCAAGCGCAAGGCAGATGCTTACAAGAGCCCGGAGTCCCTCGCCGCCGAGAAAGCGCAGAAGGGCGTGGACGCCGCCGCAGCCGCCGTGGATCGCTGGGACCAGATTTTGAAGGGCGAACTGGAGCGCACTCCGGGCGCACCGAAGGAGCCGCTGTCCAATCTGGAGGAGGAACTGCGCGCCCAGGCCGACGCCATGCGCAAGGCGGCGGATGAGCTGCGCCGCCAACCGAAGTCGGAGGATGCCAAACGTACGGCGGCGGAAGATGCCCAGATCAAGGCTTTGGAGAAATCCGTGGCCGAGTATGAGCGGCGTATCAAGGAGATGGATTTTTCATTCAAGGGCGCGAACCAAGGACGACCCGAGGTGGAGCGCGTAGCCAAGGTGCGTGCCGCCCGCGACGCGGCGAAAAAGGCTTACGAGGACTTGAAGAAGGCTCAGACGCCGCAGAAAACGCCGGAGGAAATTGCTTTGGCTGCTTACAAAGCACGTACGAAGTCTCGTATCGACGAGTTGAATGATCGGACCAAGCGCGGGGATTTTTCCAAGAAAGTGCGCAAGCCTGTGGAGCTGGACGCCGAGGGCGTGAAGCTCCGCGCGGAAGCGGCTCGGGCCAAGTTGGAGTTTGATCGTGCGGTCTACAAGGACAAACAGAAGAACATGCCCACGTCGGAGCGGATTCTCGATTACATCCCGAAGATCGCCCGAGCGAACCTGCTCTCCAATCCTGTCACATTGGCTAAGCTCACCGCCGCGGCAATGTGGCGGTTGGGGGCGAGTCCGTTTGAAGAAGCGATTGGGGGTGCTCTCGGCAAATTGCCTTACGTCAGCGAAATTGCTGCCCGCGCGCCACGCGAAGGTGGGTTCAACACCAAAGCCGAGGCCAAGGCGTTGACCGATGCGTGGATGAAAGGGATGAAGGATGCCAAGGATAAACTGCTCAAGGGAGAGACGGACTTGGATGTGACCGGAGAAAAGCGCAGCGTCATCCCTCATCACTGGTTGGATGTCTTCGGCAATATGCACGGTGCTTTGAAAGCCCCGGTGGTTCGCGCCGAGTTCGCCCGGTCCTTTGAAAAGCGCACGGCCCATGCCGCGGCCAACGGGGTGGACATCACCGATCCTGCGGTGCAAGTTCGCATCGGATTGGAAGCCTACCGCGATTCGCAGCGCGCTATTTTTCAGAACGACAATCGCGTGGTGCAGATTTGGAATACGGCGATGCGCGGACTGGAGCAGCCATCAAAGACGACGGGGCGTGTTTCACTGGGAAATAAAGCGCTCCAGGCTGTCGCCAAGACCATCTTCCCCATCGTAAAGATTCCTACCAATATCGTTGCGGAAGCCTTTCAGTATTCGCTCGGGTCACTGTCGTCGTTGGGGAGATTAGGCGAAATCGCTTGGAGAGGTATGAAGGAGAACGAAAGACAAACTGGAGCAAAACAGCTTGGGAAAGCTTTTGCTGAAGGGATCAAAACTCTCAAACCCGAAGAGGCTGACCTCATCATGCGGGAGATGAAAAAAGGCGCGTTCGGTTTCGCCGTAATGCTGCTCGGTTTTCTCGCGTCTCAGTCGGTCGGCGGTTTTTACCAGCCAGGGCAGCGCCGAAAAGAGGACGACGTGAAACCCGGTACAGTCCGAATCGGTAACATTGACATTCCGTCGTACCTCCTGCATAACCCGATGGTTGACCAGCTTCAAGTGGGGGCCACGATTGGCCGTGTGGCCAACTCCCGGCTGCGCAAGAAGGATCGCGAGACGCAGGGGTATCCTGCAGGTGCCGTTGCCGCCGCCCTTGGACTGATCGAAGAGGTTCCCTTCGCCACGGGTGCCGAGCAACTGCACAAGGTCTTCACTCCGAATGAGCGTGCCGAATACTTTGGGGAGCTGGCACGTTCCCGTGTCGAGCCTCAGTTCATCCAGTGGATGGCCCAGCAGGGCGACCGTGCATCCTATCTGCCGCCATCGGAGATTCGTCAGCGCAAGCCGGAAAGCTTGAAGGAAGAGATGGAGATGGGTATTCCGGGGCTGCGGCAGAACGTGCCGCTCAAACGAAAAAGATCATGGCGCTAATTCCTCGCACGGCTCTGGTGATAGATCATGGGCTTTTCCAGCCGTTGGCCCATGCTCTTACTCGCTACTACGAGAAGGTGCTCTATTTTCGCCCGTGGGTGAGCAGCTTTTCTCACCCGGATTCGTTCTACATCGGGACAGGCTATGACTCGTTCGAGAGGATCGAGGAAGTGGAGCCCTACTTCGACGACAAGTTGGTGACGTGGGTGTTCCCGGATTTACATTTCCCAGGGCTTCAGAAATGGCTGCGCGATCAGGGGCGGCAGGTGTGGGGCGCAGGAGATGGAGAAAAGCTGGAGCTGGACCGCGGCGAGACAAAAGAGCTGATGGAGTCCATCGGCCTTCCGGTCAAACCGTGGGCGTGTGTGGTCGGCATGATGGAACTTCGTGAGCTTTTGAAGACGCACGAAGATGTTTTTGTCAAGGTGAGTAAACTGCGCGGGCTCACCGAGACTTTTTGTTCCCCGTCTTACGATCTGGTAAAGCCCAAGCTCGACGCCATCCAAGCAGACCTTGGCGGGCGTGCCGAAGTGCAGGAGTTCATCGTGGAGTCCCCGGTGCCGGACGCCACGGAGGTAGGGTATGATGGATATTTTGTAGGGGGATTTCCACAAACCGCGCTTTACGGGATTGAGGTGAAGGACTGTTGCTACGCGGGTCGAGTGAAGCCATACGCCTCGCTCCCGAAAGAAGTGTTGGAGGTGAACCGTAAGCTGGCCCCAGTGATGAAGAAACTCGGTTATCGAGGATTTTTCTCGACGGAGATTCGCGTGGGCAAAGACAAAAAGCCCTACCTGATTGACCTGACCTGTCGCCACGCGTCACCCGCGGGTGAGTCTATTTTGGAGGTATCCGAGAATCTTGGTGACATCATCGAAAGTGGGTCGAAAAGCAAGTTGGTGGACATGAAACCCGCAGGGAAGTTCGTCTGCCAAACCATGCTCTGCTCCGATTTCGTCAAAAGCCACTGGCTGCCCATCGAAATCCCCAAAGAGATTCGTCAGCACGTCCACCTCTACCATTCGTGCATGGTGGAGGGCGTAGAATACGTGGTGCCCATTGATGAAGACATGCCGCAGCTCGGCAGCGTGACAGCGTGTGCAGCCACACCGGAAGAAGCTTCGAAGCTTTGTCAGAAATACGTCGGAGAAATCAAGGCATTCGGGCTCAAGGACAACTCGGATAAACTGGAGCAGGCCATCGTGGACTTGCAGAAAGCGTGAACATTATTGGCTACACAGTTCCGAAGGAGGATGTGCGCTGCGCGCAAGTGGGTGACTGGTCCTATGGGGACAAAACCATCGAAGTCAAGGCGGCTATTTTAGGTGACTGGCGTTATGAGTTGCTCGTGCAAGTCCATGAGTTGGTGGAGGCGGCGCTGTGCAAACATCGAGGCATCACGGACGAGCAAGTGACTGCGTTCGATGCGAAATTTGAAGCGGAGCGGGAGAACGGTCTGCACTCACCTGAAGCAGAAGATGGGGATGATCCGCGCGCTCCCTACCGTAAGGAGCATTTCACAGCCACCAACATCGAACGGCAACTCGCAGCCGAGCTTGACGTGGACTGGGCGGAATACGAAAAAGCGATTGACTCAGTATACGCGACTCGCGTATAGGTGGGAGAATGAAAACCAAAAATAGCTCGAAGGGGGCAAAATCAAAATCTACAAAAAAGCATGCTGGGGTGAAGCCGACGCTCGTGGCGTTCCTCTTGGATCGAACAGGTTCAATGAGTGCGTGCTGTGACGAGACCATCAGCGGTTTCAACGGGTACATCGACTCTCTTTTGGAGAAAAAAGAAAGTAAGGGGATGCGTTTTACTCTCACGCAGTTTGATTCCCAAGGTATCGACGTTCTGCACAATTGCGTGACCTTGGAGAAGGTAGACAAACTTAATTCAGACACATATCGCCCACGCGCTATGACGCCGCTCTACGATGCTATCGGGAAAACGATCCGAGCCACCGAGGCAGAGGCGAAAGGGAAATACAACGTCCTTTTTGTGACCCTCACGGATGGCGCTGAAAATGCGTCAACCGAGTGGAACTCTGAGAGTGTGAAGTCGCTTATCAAGGAAAAGGAGGATAAGGACCACTGGACGTTTGCATATATCGGCGTCGGTTTGAACGGCTTCGCAGCTACCCAAGCAGTGTCCAAGGGCACGGCTGGGCACAGCAACGTGCTTCAGTCCGATCACAAAGATACGAAGGCAGCATATACCCGAATGGCCACAGCGACGGTTCATTATATGGCTTGTGTCGGACCTTCTGGCCCGTGCGGTCCCAAGGGTAAACCAGGTCCAGTTGCAAAACTCTGGGATGGGAAATCGTAAATACAGTGAGCAACTTAAACAGTGGCGTGGTAACCGACCACAATCGGTTGCTGCGAACCTGCTGGACGTTTCTTTGCGGACATACCAGAACTGGGAGCAGGGAAGAAACGAACCACCGACATTGGTGCGAGACAGCATTTTTTCCTGCATGAAAAGAATCGAGACCACGAGTCAATATGCTAAAACTGGCAAATCCATTTGAAACACCCCCAGGCTATTTCCGTTTTCCGCGGCACGTCGATCAGCCGATAACGGAAAAAAACCTCATCTATGGTGGTGACATCGTGGACCTCGTGTCGAAGGTCGCGGAGTTTCGCATCGCCAACGGTATGCCCATCGGTGGGTTGGAAGCGGAGGTGCAGGATTGGTTGTGTCGGAATGCCGGTGCCGCCTGCAAACCCGCGGCACCTGCTAGACTGGATCAAACAGTAAAGATCAGCGGTATTGCAGTATTGCGCTTTTTGAACGCGATGGCTGCATGGGTGGTCAACGGTGGCACTGTGGAGCAGGAGGAAGCCGAACGTCGCGCCGAAACTTGTTCAGGCTGCCGTTTCAATCGCCACGTCGAGGATGCTGCGTGCCTGGGCTGCGCAGGGGTGGCAGCAAAGGTGATGCAGATTATTGGTAATAGGCACACAAGGGTTGACGATTCTCTAAAGTTCTGTGGATTTTGCGGATGTTCTCTACTCGTCGTCCCCTTCGTGCCTCTTGACATCCTCAACCGCTCCCACGCCAATTCCGATTTTCCCGATGACACCGGGCAAGTGGACAAAGACGGCAACCTCATTCCGTGCTGGAGGAAAGCAGGCGCATGAAAAAGCCCACCGACCCAGCGCGGCAGCCACCCTCCAGCATCGAGAACCCGGAGAAGCACAACGCTTACATGATGTTCCTTTCGGGTTGGTCGGCGGAAGAAATTGCCGAGCGCTGCGAACTCTCTTTCGACATGGTGCGCCAGTGGGTGACGCGCGGAGAATGGGTGCAACATCGCAAACAGTTGAACGAGCTGCACACGGAGAAAAATCCCGTGCTGCAACAACCCATACCGAAAGCCGTGGCCAACGCGCGCAAGGGCGAGCTGAAGCAGAGATTCGTGGAGACGATGGGCGAAATTGCCGCAGAGGACGTGAGCCACTGGAAAGACCTTGATCCGCAGGAACGTCTCGCTGTTGCCACGGACATCGTGGCTCTCGCCGGTCATCACCGCAAGACGTTCGATCTGGACAAGGAAGACACGGCGCAAGAGAAGGGCCACATCAGTTTGACCTTCTTGACGCAGAGCAGTCAGCCAGGATTCGTGAAGCTCTTGGAGCCGGAGAAGGTGAAGGAAATTGAGGAGCAGCCGCCTCAACCGCCACCCAAGAAAGTTTACACTCTCGACGACTTTTAGAAAATAATCGTTGACGACGTAAAACGGGACGGGTAGACCGTAGCGCATGACCGTTTACACCGCCTTCCGCTGCCCGAGCGATTTGCTCAAGGCAATCAAGGCGAAGGCCAAGACCCAGCGCCGCTCGTTGAGCAACTACATCGTCTGCATCATCGAGAAGGAAGTGAAGAAAGAAAAAACCCAAAAATGAAATCCTATTTCGTCTTCGACGTTGAGTCTATCGGTCTACACGGCGAGGGTTTTGCGGTGGCTGGGGGCGTCTATCTTGAGAACGGTGCTGCGCAGTGGGAATTTTGTTTTGCGAGTCCAACAGATCAAGCTGAAGGGGAGGACTCGGATCGCCACTGGGTAAAAGACAATGTGCCTATGATGGAGGAGACGCACCGCTCTCTCAGAAAAATGCGTGATGCTTTTTGGGGTGAATGGGTGAGGGCGAAAAAAGACGGAGCCATTATGGCCGCGGAGTGCCCTTGGCCGGTAGAAGCGGGATTTTTGTCTCAGTGCATAGCGGATGATGTCGATGCCCGGAAGTGGGACGGCCCATATCCCTTCATGGAGATTGCCAGTTTTCTTGCGGCTGCGGGGATGGACCCGATGGCGACCTACCCAAGAACACCCTCGGAGCAACCAGCTCATCACCCGCTCAAGGATGCACGCCAGTCGGCACGGCTTCTTTCTGAGGCGCTTGCGAGGATTCGCATCGCCGAAGAAAACGAAAAAGACCAGCCTTTGGTATGCCGGGTAGAAGGCGATCAACTCGTGGCTCGGATTGGCATTGATGTTTTGGCTTTTGCTTCTCGCCCTGAAAATGGCGGGAAACTGGAAGACTGCGATGTTGAGTCCGGGAGAGAGCGTGAGTTTGCAAAGGACGTGGCCAACGAGATGATGCGTGATTTCGGGGAAGGCCCATTCCCATTTCCAGATTTTTTAGATGACATGATTGTCGCGGCATCCGACCACGGCAGTGCCGCCCTGAAGTGGAAGAAAAACTGATTATGCCCCACCGACCACCCAACGGATCATCTGACCGCGAGCTGAACGGCAACGTCCATCAGTCGATGCGGATTGGTGAGCGCAAGCGTGACCCTCTCGCTCCGAAGAAGCACAACATCGTCATCGAGACGGAGCCGGGAAAGTATTCCATCATCGGCCAGTCGGAAGAACCTTTGGAAATGCTCCGGCTTCAGTACCAAGCGAGACATGCCATCGCGCACCAAGATGTCAAGATGGCGATTGTCGATGAGGATAGCGTGATCGAGCAGCACTGGGACGACTATCGGCCCGCGGCGTTTCAAGACCCCGATACGCCCATCACGCCGGAGAACCAGGCTGTGCGTGATCGTTGGGTGCAGAACATCATTCAGTGGCTCCTGCCGCCCACCATCGCCGCGAAGCTCGGTCAGCCGGGGGCCAACGAGGAAGCTCAAAAAGCTTTGGCTGAGATGAAGGTGGAGATTTCGGTCAGCCCCACGGGATGTGGTGTGCTGATGTTCCGTGATGGGGAGCCCTTCGCTGCTTGGTGCTGCACGCAATGAGCACGACTATCTTTATCCGCTCCTACCGTGCTGACCGTTTTTGGCTCGAATACTGCCTCCGGTCGCTGGAGAAGTTCGCCAAGGGATTTGACGAAATCGTAGTGTCGCTGCCTGTCGGTGACGAACCTCATTTCGATCAATACAATTTCCGTGGAGCCAAGGGTATTTGGTATCACGATCCGAAGTGCAGCGGCTACGTTTCGCAGCAGATAAATAAGATCGAAGCGGATCACTATTGTTCTGCGGATTACATCCTTTTCCTCGACAGCGATTGCTTCATTGAAAGCGAGCTTCGACCGGAGATGTTCTTCTCCGCAGGTAAGCCCATCATGCTCTTACGCCACTGGGACTCCTTGACCGGCGACGTGAAGCAATGGAAGGATATTACGGAGGGCATCGTGGGATTCACGCCCATGTTCGAAGCGATGGCGTGTCCTGGATTGATCTACAATCGAGTCACGCTGCAACGACTTCGCGCTCATATCGAGCACACTCACAAAAAGAGCATCCGTGAATACGCTCTGACGATTCAGGCCGACCGCATGAGTGAGTTCAATGCTCTCGGCGCTATCGCTCACCGCTTCCAGCCTTTCCTCTACGACTTCCGTATTGCTGCTCCAGCCGATGACGGATTTCCTCGGAACATCCGGCAGCAGTGGAGCTACAAAGAGGGTGGTGTCCAGAATCATCTGGATGAATATGAGAGGATTTTGGCCCGATGAACCACATCACGCTGACCATTCACACTTTCCCCGACGCCAACCCCACGGTTCGTCGCCACTGGCCCTACTACGAGAAGGCGGGTGCGGACAAGATCATTCTCATCACGACGAACGATGGCGGGTGTGAAGTGCCTCCCGGCGTTACGCATGAGATGATCGGTCCATCGCTCTATATCAGGGGCCGTCATTTACCCTCCCGCTTGCTTCGCACTTTCGAGCATCTCATCTCTTTCACCAAGAGCGACTGGTTTGCCGTGGCCGAGTACGACACGCTCTGGTTCAAGCCAATTCCTCGTGATCTGCCCCTCGGTCTGACCAGCCACCTCGCGGGCGGCAAGATGCCAGGATCGCATTGCAATTTCTTCTGCCACAACCCTTGGATCGTTGACCGCGATACTGCCTGCAAGATCGTTGACACAGGCAACGAGATTCTGCACAGCGGCAACTTCGATCCCAGCCCGGATTTGTTCATCGGCCATGTCGCGGAAGTAGCGGGTATCAAGGTCCACACTGACATCCTGAAAAGTTACTCACGCAACACGATTCACGCTCCGTGGGATGACGAAGCTCTGGCTGCGATCCGCGCTGGGGCGGTGTGCGTGCATGGCGTGAAAACTCCCGATGTTTTTCAGAAATTAACTGCTCTATGAATATCGTTCGACATGATAGAGAGTGCTTGATTTGTGAAGCACTCGTTCGCGAAATCGGAAGGGCGCAACGCTGGAGCGCGATTGAGGAAGCGTGGTCTGCGCTGCTTCACGTTCGACAGATGGGAGAAAATCTGAGACAGGAAGAGGAAAATATCAATTGTGTGGCTGGTGGGTACCAATCGCCGACGACAGGAAAAACTGAGTTATGAGCCACACCTTCAAACAGATCGCCTCTACGGACCACTTCGGTCCTTGGCACAGCAATTACATGGAGTTCTACGAGCGCCTGTTCCGTAGCGTCGATCACGGCTCCGTCTTGGAAATAGGCTGTGATGGTGGAGGGGGAATCCTGAGCTACGCGGAGTGGTTCTCGCGTCAAGCGGGCATCATGCTGCCGCGACAACTCATCTCCTGCGACATCTCGCCGCGCCCCGAATCACTGGATGCCAACAAGCAGATCACCCACTACCAGGGTAATGCTTACGATGGCGACTTCATCCGAGACGTGATTGAAAAGCATGGTCCTTACGCCGTGATGGTGGAGGACGGTCCACACACCCTTGGTTCACAGCAGTTTTTCGTGCAGCACTATCCGCCCATGCTGACAAAGAACGGCATTGCCATCGTGGAAGACATCCAGCACCCCGAGCACATCACAGAGCTTTACCGCCGACTGCCGGAGGGGTTCGTGGGGTATGCTGTGGACTTGCGCCTAGCGGATTCGCGCTACGATAGTTTGCTCTTTGTCATCCATCGCAAATGAATTTAGTGCTCGAACGATCAGATTCCTTCTCTCTGGATCACGTCCCGATGTGGAGGATCACACCTCCTAAGTGGAGTAAGCTCATTTGGGGTCCATTTTGTTACTCTAAACGAGCTGCGTATCGAGCATGGCTGGCGGCTTGCATTGGGGACGATGCTAAGATGTATCAAGCGGCAAATTCGGATATCCCGAAGGCACTTCACAAATGACCCTTCTTTGGAACAAAGCTGGTGATCGGTTTCAGATGTCCACGGGAAATATGTGGATAAGCGTGGCTATCCGAAAACTTGCTTCGGATTCTCCGTTGATCGGAAACATAGATGACTGGTACGGTGTGCCTAAAAACGATCCTTTTAGGTGGCGCGAAGGTGGGTGTGAGCACCTTGAAGATTTTTGCGTTTTGTGGGATACGCGCGTCACTTCAATTTTACCGGAGCTTGCTGGTTTCCCATGAACTACTTCAGCGGCCCATCGCACCTCGGTGACGCAACGTGGACACTCCACGCATTGCGCAAGATCGGTGGTGGGCACCACTTCTACACGCCGGAGGAATACCACTGGCAGCTTCGTGACTTGATCGCGGGCACCATGATTACGCTGCACCCACACGAGAACATCCCGGAGGATGCCAAGTGCTCGTGGATCGGTTGCCAGCGCTTCCAGAATCAAGGTGTGGTGTGGAGCAATGGCCCGGATGTGGTGGACTTCCTGATGCGTTGGAACAACTGCATGTGCCGCGAGAATGGCGTCGAGCCGCGTTTCAATGATCGTTGGTCGATGCTGGCTGACTGGCCCGCAATTCAGATACCTGCCGATGATGGTGGTGGCTTTGACGTGCTGGTTGTCAACTGTCCTCCACGCTCTGGCCAGTGCCTACGCTGGGATCAGGGGGAGATGGACGAACTGATTCAGGAGATTGGCAAGAGATATGACACGGTTGTAACGAACCCTACCACGGCAACGAGTGTTCGGCAGATTACCCGTTCCCTCTCCCAGATCGGGAATCTCCATCTCCAAGCGCAGTTCACTGTGGCCATCGCGAGCGGGGCGCACTGGGGCTGTCACTCGGTGTGGTCGCAGGAGAAACCCCTTTATCTTTTCTTGGACGATCCACTGCGACTTGATTACGGGCGGCAGATTCCGCATCACGGCCTTGTGAGCGGAATGCGGCAACAACTTATTTCGGAGGGATGGTTATGAACGGAAAAATGCCACAAGCAAAAAGCGTTTCGATATGCCTTTACGACTTGATGGAAAACCACAACAAGTGTTTGGGCGAGGCTATGACTAAATTGTCGGAATTGTCCGGGGTGAGGATCGTCTACAGCAATGTCCGAAGTGACGACGTAAATCCTGACAGGATGATTGGGACGTTCACCATATTTTCTGATGACTTATAAGGAACATCTCACCGCCGCCATGACCCAGCTCGCACAAGACGAGCGAGTGTGTTTCGTCGGCTACAATGTCAAGTATGGCCGTGCTGCTGGGACGCTGAAAGACGTGAACGAATCACAACTGATGGAAATGCCACTCGCCGAGAATTTGATGATGGGTGCAGCCATCGGTATGTCGCTGGATGGGCGAATCCCAGTGGTCTATTTCGAGAGGATGGATTTCGTCCTATGTGCATTGGATTCCATTGTCAATCACTTGGCAAAGTTGAAGGAACTCAGTGAAGGTATTCACCATCCAGCGTGCATCATTCGCTGCGTTGTCGGCAACTCAGTGTCGCCGTTGTTCACGGGTGCGACCCATACCCAAAACTTTTCCAAGGCAATGCGTGAAATGGTGTCCTTCCCGGTGAAGGAGCTTCACGTCAAAGGCCAGATCGCGACGGAGTATGCGGCTGCCTATCGCAGCGCGAAAGCGGGGATTTCGACGATGCTAATTGATATGAAAGACTCGTGGGACACATGATTGCAGCCCTGATGACCGCAGTGAACGCACCTCTTCGAATTTGCGAGGTGGACACCCTGCCGCTGGAATATGGCCAGGTGCGCGTCAAGTTGATTGCCAGCGGCATCTGCGGCGCACAGCTTCAGGAGTTACGTGGTGAGAAGACCGCGCCCCTGCCACGTCTCATTGGCCATGAGGGCGTTGGCGAAGTGCTGGAATGCGGTCCTCACGTCTCTACAGTCAAGCGTGGTGACAAGGTGGTGCTGCATTGGAGAAAAGGTGCAGGGATTGAAAGTGACTTCCCCAAATACCGATACAACGGTCAGACCTTTAGCAGTGGTAAGGTGACGACCTTCGCCAGCGAAGTCGTGGTTTCGGAGAATCGCTGCACCGAGGTGCCCAAGGACACGAACGACAAGCTTTGCGCGCTGCTCGGCTGCGGCTTGTCTACAGCCCTCGGCACCATCGAGCACGAGGTGAACCTTCTGATGGGGCAGACCGTGCTCATCATCGGCTGCGGTGGGCTGGGTATGAATCTGATTTTCGCAGCTAAGCTGCGCCACGCATCAGCCATCGCTGTGATTGACGTGGGGGAGAGCAAAAGCGCTCTCGCTCGGATGCTCGGAGCCACTCGCTTCAGCACGGAATTGAGCAGCGTCGCCGAACAGTTTGACGTGGTGATCGACACCACAGGCAACACGGAAGCGCAGGAGCAGGGTATCCAGCGCGTCGCGGATTCTGGCAAGTTCATCATGGTGGGCCAACCTCAATCTGATGTGCGGATCATCGGGGCGCGTCACCTGTTCGGTGGTGAAGGCAAAACAATTAAAGCGACCCAGGGTGGCGGTTTTCGACCGGAGCACGATATCCCGAGATACATGGCTATGAATGTGTCAGGCATGCTCAACCCGGTCGGCATCGTCTCGCACAAATTTCGTCTGGAAGAAATCAACGAAGCCATCGAAAAAGTGAAGCGCGGCGAAGCTGGCCGCGTGCTGATTGTACCATGAATACCTGTGACACATGCAAGTGGTGGAGTGAAGATGAGGTTTTTCCATCTAAGCGAAAGATGTGTTCGAACCCAAAGATGATCCCTCCGTATAGGGATGGCCCCGATGAAGATGGCTGGACAGTTGACCTTTCTTTTTACGCCATGTTTACCGGCCCGAAATTCGGTTGTATTCACCACGAACCGAAATGACTTCTGAACAACTGACAGCCACGGAAGACGAAATTGCTGCACTCTGGAACGCCGGAGAGCTGCCCTACCTCACCCACCTCGAAGGCAGCAAGGATGGCAAATATGAGCGGTTCATGTGCGACTTTTTCCACTCCAGCGTCAGGCCGACTGATTGGGTTGTTGCCAGCCACCGCTGCCACTTCGCCTACACGCTGCACGGTGGCATTGATTTGGTGGAGCAGGTGAAGCGCGGACGCAGCATGTTTCTCTACCGCGAGAAGTTTCTCAACAGTGCTATCGTGGCCGGGGTTGCCCCGATTGCCGTTGGCATGGCGCTGTCCATTCAACAGCGGGGTGGCAGTGAGCGCGTCTTCGCATTTGGTGGAGACGGTTGCGAGGATCACGGGCATTGGATGGAGTCGGTGGTCTACTCGTGGCAGAAAAATTTGCCCCTCACTTGGGTCATCACGGACAACGACTCCTCGTGTGGCGTGAGCAAAGAGAAGCGCCGTGGAAGCAGCCTGGACATACCATGGCCACCGAACGTGATCCGTGTGCAGTATGAACCAAAATACCCTCACGCTGGAAGCGGAGTGCCGATGACCCTCAAACGGAAGGAGCCAAGACTGTGAGAACACCACCAGAGATTAGGTTTTGGCGGTTTGTAAATAAGGAATATCCTCCACCACTACACTGTCCTGAAATTGGAAACTGCTGGATGTGGACAGGAGGTACGATCGGGTTAGGGTATGCAGGATTTAACATTGGGGGAGATAAACGAATTGTCGCGCACCGTTTTAGTTATAAAATGCACTTTGGTGAAATACCTGTCGGCATGGATATTTGTCACAAGTGCGACAACCCAAAATGCGTCCGACCAGATCATTTATTTCCGGGGACCGCTAAAGACAATGTAAGGGACTGCATGTCTAAGAAACGAATGAAGTTTCAGAAGAGCCCAGAAGTATTCCTACAGGGGGTAAAAATGATTAGAAAGTTCACGGATACACAAGTATTTAAGATAAGGCGGTTGAGGGCGAGACACTCCGTTCCGTGTTCTAGAATTTCAAAATGGCTAAAGGTGAACGAAGAGACGATCAGGCTAATGACTATTGGTGCAACCTATAAGCATGCTCCATTTCCATGAGTAAATTCTATTCAGAGTATGGAGAGGATCGCTGGATTGCCGAAAACGTTGTATTGCCAGAGAAATCATTCTACCTTGACCTCGGGTGCGCCTGGCCCTTCCTCAATTCGAATACAGCGTTTCTCCGCGACCGGGGGTGGGACGGCGCGAACATCGACGGTAACGCTTCCTACGAGCCGAACTGGAGCGGTGTTGGCACGTTCACGAATTGCGTGATCGGGGATGGTAGGGTAGCTCGTTTTATTACTGAAGGGGTACCCGAGTTGAGTCGTATCGCGCCTGCTCCTGCGCTACCCAGCGAGATCGTCAAAACGCGTAGACTTGATGAATTGCTCGAATACTCGCCGCGCGTCGATTTCATCAGCGTAGATTTAGAGGGTGGAGAGTATGACGCACTACAGACTTTCGACTGGGAAAAAAATCGCCCAGTCTGTATTGTCGCTGAATATGCTACGTGGCACCCTGATGGTGTCGTAGAGGACTTCCGGGTGAAGGAGATGCTGGAGGCGATGGGTTATCGTGAGCGCTACCGGACCAAAGCGAACCTGATTTTCACACTGTGATCTGCGTCTTCTCATTCTGCGATACCGACCGTGCGATGGCACTTGAGCTTGCGCGCCACATCGAATGCCTTGGCGGTGTCAAGACTCACAAGTGCATTCTGCTCAATCCGACCGGCACCAAATCCGCTGACATCGCCGCACACCTGCAAGACTCGTTCGGGGTCTTTAAGCACGTAGAATATAAACCCCTGTTGAACGGGTGGCCGGATGGCCCCAACCAGTGTTTCGCGGTCGCCGCGGAAACTGTGTTCGCCTCCGGCTGGAAAGAGCCGTGGCTCTGGATGGAAGCCGATTGCGTCGTGACCCACCCCCAATGGCTGGACCAGATTGAAGGCGAGCATCGCTACTGCGGACAACCCATTCTTGGGGCGTTCGAGAACACCTTTGGGTTGGACGGCAAAGTGGTCAGTCAACACGTCACGGGAGTAGCCGTCTATCCGTGGGACTGGTGGAAAACGTGCGCCCCGCTGCGTTCCCTCGTGGATGCCACGGCGACTTACCGAGCTGCGGGGAATTGCCCACCGGCTTTTGACGTTTACCTGGCTCCCTACACCGTGCCGAAGTGCGCCACTGGCACCACCATGCGTCACTACTGGAAGAGTCACTCCTACCGGGAAGTAGACGGGGAAGTGCGCTGTGAGTTCAAGGTCAACTACGGCGGCTCCCCGGTGGTGGACGTGAGCGCGGCGCTCATCCACGGTTGCAAGGACTACAGCTTGCTGGACATCGTGCAGAAGCGTCTCTGTGCGGTTCTAAGTTGACATTTTCTACAAACATAATTACCTAACCCCGTTAAACAAAATGCTCGTAGTCCTCCCCACTCACAACGGCGACCGGAATCTAGCGGTCAACCTCTGCGCGCACATTGCGCGGATGGGCGGTGTCCAGAACCACGAGTGTCTGATCGTCACTCCGCAGGAAACGAATCTCGCTGGCATCGAAGATGTGTTGCGAGGCGTGTTCGGCAAGCTCTACGTCCATCGCTACGTGGAGACGATGAAGGGATGGCCCTACGGCGCGAACGAGGCGGCAGCCGTGGCCATGATCCACGTCTACAATTCGCCCGAGCTGCAGTATCACTACCTGATGCTGGAGCCGGATTGCGTGCCGACCACGAAATTCTGGCTGGACATGATCGACATGGACTACCGCCGCTGTGGTCAGCCGGTGCTGGGCGTCCGTATCCCCACCGTGGAGATTGCCACGGGGCGGCAGGTGGGGAATCACGTCGTCGGTGTGGCCGTTTACCCGAACAACTTTGCCCAGCTCTGCCCGCTCGTCCGCAATCTGATCGACATGACGAGCCAGTATCGCGCGCAGAACTCCATGCCGATGCCCTGGGACGCGTATTTTGGCCCCTACACCTCGCGCATGACCGCGGAGACGACGCTCATCCAGCACTTGGCTCGTGTGCGTCACCAATCGCCTACCGGCGAGATTCGCTGGGACTGCCCTTCGCTCGATCATGCCATGGGCCAGGTGAACAAACAGGCGGTTCTCGTCCACGGTTCCAAAGACCCCGCTTTCCTTACCACCCTCACCGGAGAAATTGCTCATGCCCCTCAACAAATCCGAAATGAACCAGCCAGGATCGAAAATGCGCGGCCTGTCGAAAAAGAAGCTCTACGCGAAAGTAGTCAGCCGTCACGGAGCGCTGGCAGCCAAGAACACGGCAGTCGCCCCGAAGAAAAGCAACAGCAGGAAGTAGACGGATTCCCGGTGCTGGACGGCGGGTATGCCGCAAACCCCAAGGTCCGGGCTCGGCAGATGCGGGAGAAAGAGGAACTGCGCAAGCAGTATGGCGTCGCCTACCCCATCGACACTGCGCCCTTCCGCCGCGCCATCTATTTCCACGTCGAACTGCCTTGGCCGAAGCTCAAGCAGTATGCCGCGCGACTGGAGGTGCCCATTTTCAAGCAGAAAAAGGAAGCTCTGGTGAATGCAGTGGTGGCCAAGGAAATCGAGCAGGGCAAAGAGGAATGGACGAAGGGACTGAAAAAGCCGGAGCCCCCGAAGGAGGTTGCACTCGACACCCCGGTGGAGCTGATGCCCCCGGTGCCGACTGGCTCGTTCGCCCTTTCCAACTCCAACAACGGTGCCCATTTTCACCCATCGCTGAACGTCCAATACGACGTGAAAGATAAAGACGGAAACCACATCTCGACTCAGAATGCCGTTCCCAAGAGCGAGACTACCATCAGCGATGAGCGTGCCGCGCGGATGCGCCAGATGCTCAAGGAACGGAATCTTTTAACCGCCTAACATCATGCCTTGGACTGGATCATACGACATCCCCACAATCTCCAACGGGGATGGTGAAAAACCGGAACTGCCCGAATCCCGTGTGCGCGACGGGTGGCAGGGGCATGCCATATTTCGCAAACTGGAATACGACGACCGCGACGCAGAAGTGGCTCGCGCGAACATTGATTACCAGATCGACGGTGGATTGCCCTATTCGGTCGATGTGATGAAGAATGCGGGGCGTGGGGAAGACGCCAACGTGAACTTCCGGGAAGCCCGTGCGGAAGATGACCTGGCCCAGACGCCGTTCATCGAGATGACGACGATCAGTCCGACCCTCTGGCGTATCTCGGTCAACAGCGGCGGCAGTGATGACGACCGCACTTCGTGGGGGCGCACGATGTCCGACCATTTCACCCGGATGGTGCGCCGTTGGGACGATTTCGATTACTACCGCATCAAGCTTTCCCAGCAGTTCACCCGGCACGGAGCCGGATTCGCTTACTGGGAGGACGAAATCGACTGGCGCTGGCGGGCAGACGGGCTGAACGCTTTCAAATTGCCGCGCAATACCGAGAGCCGTGCCAGCGCGATCCCCTACTGCGTGTGCAAACGCAGCATGTCCGTCACAGAGCTGTACGCCTTCATCAAAAAAGAAGAAGTAGCCAAGGAAGTTGGCCGGTGGAACGTCGAAGCGGTCAAGACTGCGTTGCGCTACGCCGCGGTGTCCAATTCCCGGCCTCTCTACAGCTACGCATGGGAAGATTTCCAGAGGGAAATCAAGGAGAACGACGTGGAGTTTGGTGTGCGCGCCGAACAGGTGCAGCTCTACCACGAGTGGGTGATCGAATACGACGGCACCGTGTCCCACTACATCGGTTTGCAAGACGGCATCGCCATGCTGGACGACAAAATCGAGAAACCCTCCAGCGACAGCAACCGGAACAGCGACGCCAAGAGCAACATGATCGGCAATGGGTTCCTCTACGCCCACCGCTGCCGGTTCCCTTCATTCAGTTCGGCCATCATCCCGTTTTACTACGCCATTGGCACCCATGCCACGGTGCATACGATCCGCGGCCAGGGCGAGATGAACTTTGGTCCCATTTCCATCTCCAACCGGGCGATGTGCAACCTGATCGACTGTGCCAAGGCATCGAGCATGATTCTTTTGCAGGCGGAATCTCCCGCGGACGCGGAGAACACCGCTTACATCCAGATGGGGGGATTTATGATCCTCTCCGGGCACACCAAGGTCCAGCCTAACGCTATGCCGGATGTGTCCGGTCGGCTGTTGCCGGTGCTGAACGAGATGCGCGGGCTGCGGCAGCAGGTGAGCCCTAATTCCGCCGCGCAGCCGCCGCAGACGGGCAAATCCAAGCAGCCGGAAACCAAATACGGCATTCAGGCCAAGCAGAATCGCGGGGGAGCGCTGAGCAGTGCGATGCTCACCCAGTGGTTCGGCCCTTTCGGTCGCCTGGGCCGGGAGATGCTCCGTCGCGTGCTCAACCCGAATCTCAAGGAGAACATGCCCGGTGGGAAAGAGGCATTTGAGTTCCGGCTGGCTTGCATGAAAGATGGTGTCCCGGCTCACATTCTCAAAGACTTCAGCAATTTCGATGTGGACGCTGTACGCGTCATTGGCAACGGCTCACCGGAGCAGCGTCAGTATGCGGCGGAACAAGTGCTCGCGCTGTCCGACAAGGGGTTCGACGAATATGGCAAGCGCAAGGCGCTCTTGGACGCCACGCAGGCCATCCCAGGTGTCGATTGGCAGGCCGCGCAGGATTACGTTGGGCCGTTGGAACCCCGCAAACCGATTGACGATCAAATCGCCAATGCGGAGAACTCGCTGTTTACACTGGGGGCGCAGGCCAAGGTGACAGGCGAGCAAAATCACTGGGTTCACTGCCAGGTCCATGAACAGCTCGTCACGCAGTTTGTGGAAGCCTTCAACCAAGGCCAGATCGACGGTCAAAAACTGGTCAGCGTTCTCAAGCCAGCCTTGGCCAACATGCTTGACCACTCTGAAATTCTCTCCAAGGAAAAAGCTTTTGAGAAGGAGAGCGCACAAGTGCGCAAGTTCATCCAGAATAACAACGGCGTGTTGGAGCAGCAGGAGAACAAGCTGATCGCGCAAATGCAGCGCCAGCAGCAGGAGATGCAGCAACAGCAAGGTGGTGAGATGAGCCCCGAAGCTCAGCAGAAGATGCAGCTCCACCAGATCGAACTGCAAAAACGGCAGGACGAACTGGCGATGCGCCGTGAAGA
>Ga0070685_10000052_pt1 | contig 71095 bp, 67 predicted proteins | sample KBSS13LmetaG_FD_65651 | JGI IMG/M metagenome (GOLD analysis project Ga0070685, IMG submission 65651) | Switchgrass rhizosphere microbial communities from Kellogg Biological Station, Michigan, USA - KBS S1-3L metaG | ecosystem: Host-associated > Plants > Roots > Rhizosphere ...
TATTCTGGCGATGCAGGGTAAATTGCCCCAAGCCGAAGAAGAATTCAGGGCCGCGACAAAGCTTGATGAAAGCTACTCGGAAGCATACACATATCTGGGCCAGATCTTGGAAAAACAGGGGCGATGGACGGAAGCGATCGCCTCATTCCGTCAAGCACTGACCAATCCCTTGTATGGAACCCCGGACCTGGCCCGGTTCCATCTTGGCCAGGCGCTGGCCCACGAAGGTGATTACCAGGGGGCGATGGAATCGTTTGAGGATGCCCTGGTGGTCAATCCACCAAACGTTCCACCGGCGTTGTTACAGTTGGAGCTGGGGCGTGCCTACTACAAGCTGGGATTCGAACGACGCTCACGGGAGGCATTGACCAAGGTGACGACGCTCGATAAGAACGGCGAGTATGCCACAGCTGCGAAGGAACTGCTGACAAGGATCAAGCAATAGAGAGACACCCATGGAATCGATCGGTGAATTTTTCAGACAGGTGCGAGAGACGAAGGGGCTCACCATCGACGAAGTCGCATCCAAGACGCGCATTCGAACTGATTTTGTGAAGGCGTTAGAAGAGGGAAACTTCGCCAAGTTGCCCGACCAAGTGTTTGCGCGAGGCTTTGTCCGATCCTATGCCAGGTCCCTTGGGCTTGATGAAGAGGATGCGATCCACCGATTCGCTCAATCGGCAGGCACGTACTACGACAAGCAGGCAGAACGAGAACGGTTGAGGGTGCGACAGGCCGAAGAAGAGCGGAAACGTCAAGTCAATCGGAAGGCCGTCGCGATTGCGATTGGTCTCGCGATTCTCACGCTCATCTTTCTCTTAAGCCGTGAACAGTCGTCTCTTCTGGTCCGTCGTTCGAACTCAGATCTCCAGCCTTCTCCCTCCAAGCGAACCGCTCAACCGGCTCCAGAGTCTCAGGAATCGCCGCCAAGCCAGAAGGCTGAGGAGATCTTCCCGTCCCTCAAAACCAAACCGAGCGATCCTCCTGCCTCGTCAGCTGAGGTGAGTGCAGGAAACAGTGTTGAGCCAGCGACCAAGCCGGCAACGGCTTCATCGGCTCCGGTCCTACCAGCTCCGAGTCCTTCGTTGCCTGGTAGCGACGGGCCACTGGGCGGGATTTCACTTGAGGGGTCCGAGACAACAGGGGGACAGTTGGCGCTTGAGCTTGAGGCGATAGAGCTGAGTTGGGTCGTCGTTCAAATCGATGGTGGCAGCCCCCAAGAGGTCCTACTCAGGCCTGGAGAAAAAGCCACATGGAAAGGGCAGGACCAGTTTACCTTGACGCTTGGTAACGCAGGAGGGGTCAAGGCCGAGCTCAATGGGGTACCTCAAAAGCCCTTCGGTCCGAGTGGCAAAGTCGCACGCGATATCGTTGTCAAACGCTAAGCTTTGCCAGCACTGTCTTTCCGGTTGCACCGCGTGAAGTTTCCCCGGGTTTTTGTGGTAAATTGTAGTGATTTTATCTTCCGCAAGGGCTGCCTGGGACGACGAATTTGAGAGATGGGGCATAACAGTAGAGACTGAGGCGCAATGGCGCCACCATTTTTAAGCTGTTCTATATTTTCGGTGGTGGGACATTCGTAACTAGCCGGAATATTGTATCTCACCCTGCATGGATTCTGGCACGAGCTTTGATTCTCATTTGTCTTGAGCGAACGAAAGTCGTTGTGAAGGAAAGGAAGTGGGGGGGAGGCCGGGAGTGATCGTTGAAGGATTTGGGAGGACATACTGAAACGTGATGAATTGCTTGACAGAGGTGGAAAGCCATTGTTATATTCGCCCGCGTTTTATGGCTGTATGTGATAGGGAACTCATGATCGATGGCTGAGTCATCTGCGGTGGTTAAACACAAAGGAGGAAGTCTGATGGGGTATTTTTCTAAGTTTTTGGGAATCAGCGCGGTGCTAATGCTGCTATCGGTCTCGGCATACGCAGGCGAGGAGAGGGACCCGCTGAAGGCCCGCGTTCCAGCGGATCAGATGGCCGATGCGAGGGCCGCAAAGAATCCAGTCGCCTCGACTCCGGACAACATTGCCAAGGGAAAGGCTCTGTACGAAGGCAAGGGCACCTGTTTCAATTGCCATGGTAAGGATGGAGACGGCATGGGCGAGGCTGGTAAAATTTTGAATCCGGCCCCACGTAATTTCACGAACTGTAAGTTCCATAAGAAGCGGAAAGATGGTGAACTCTTCTGGGTGATCAAGAATGGTAGCGCAGGCACAGGCATGGTGCCATTAATCCCGGCCGCGATCACAGAAGAAGAGGCCTGGACGATCATCAATTACGAGCGGAACTTCTGCAAAGACAAAGAATAATTTCGCCGTATCTGTGAGTTCAAGAGGGTGGAGGACCGGATCCTCCACCCTCTTTTTTTGTTTTCTCGCCTTGAGTTGGGAGGTGTAATCGGCGTCAGCAGCGCCTAGCGGCCTTCAACGCCCTGAATAACAGCAGGCTTGGCCAGTATCAAGGTAGCAGAAGGATCGGTTGAGCGGAGCACCGGAATAGTGAATGGACGTTGCTCCTGGCCTCGATGTGTTTTGGAGGCCCAACGCACTTTCTGGCTGAGATAGGTCACGGTTTCGCCGAGTGTTACATCACCATCCCGGTTGGTGTCGGCATCGCCGCGCAGCGCTCGCAGCAGATAATATGTGAACAGGCCATGCCGATGCTGGTTGTCCTCCAACCTCTGTCCGATGTCGCTGGTTCCAATGACATGGATAGTCGAACTCCCTGTAGAGTTCCATTGGGGGAGGGTGGTCTTGGTCCGGTGATTCGGCTCCACTGACGACACAAAACCATCGAACAAAAACACGGTGTGTTTGGCTTGCAAGCGGGACAACGCTGTTTCCAAGCGTTTGAGGGGGTACGATCGTGATGTTGTCACTGTGGTTCCATCGTAGGGAATCAGAAACACTTCTCCCGTCGATGAGACCGAAGCCAGACCGGCAAAATAGACGATAACGACCGCGTCACTGCTCATGTGAGATGGGAGCCAATCCAACAGGGCTTCGTCAATATCCGAGCGTATGGCTTTCCAGTCCTGCAGCAAACGGACGTTGGACAGAGGCAACCCGCCGAGGGACCGGAAATAGTTCGAGACCATCTCGGAATCCCAGGAAGCGGACTTTTGGGCTCCGGTTTGTTGGTCTCGATACGATCCGATTCCAATTGAGAGCAAGTAAGTGTGTGGCTGTCGAAACCCCCCGGTTACAGCAGGGATGGTGTCCACGTCTTCGGCTTTGAGGCCAGACGGTTGGATCGACAGGGGTAGAGTTTGACTCGGAGGCTGACTATGGGTTCCTGAGTCAGACACCACCGCAAGAATCTCTGCTTTCTGTTGCAGGATAGACTGCGGCAATGTCGCCACAAATTCAACCGAGCGGGATTGGCCTGGCTGTAGCCGTCCGACCACAATAGTGGTGGTCGGAAACTGTTCGAGCACCGAGGGGGTACCTTTCAAGGTCGCAGTGACCCCCTGAAGTTCCTGGTCTCCTCCGTTCATGAGGCCGATGCGCACGAGAAGACGCTCGCCTCCCTCAAAGACCAAATCGCCGTTCTCGTCCAACACCACGGCTTTGAACGAGAGTGCCGATCGAGGGCCGTCAGCTGGAAAGGTCGTGGTTGTTGAACCTGCCTTCGATGGTGATGTCGCCATTGTGACAGGGGCGGTTCCCCCAATGGCTGCTAACTGGATTCTGGCGGCGCGGATAAATTGCGTTGAGAGGGCAACCCCTGCCTCATGCACAAACTCCTCGATATTGCCGTAATCGCATCGGCGGAGGCTCGGCTCTAGAATAAGTCGTTGCTGACGTGTGATCGACGCGGTCTGCTGACCCAGCTCCTTCCCCACAGCATCCTTAAAGGTGAGAAGTGTTTCGATGACGATGTCCGCAGGCACCCGGTCATAGACAGTATCGGTCCAGAGTTTGAAGTTCGAGCGTTGGAGTGTGAGCACAATTTCCGTGTCCGGCCGGACCGGCGCAACAATTCCACCGGCGACGGTCACTGCCGAAAAGTTTTGGGAAGCCGCGTCGATCATGACCGATTCGAGTTCTTCCCCCACATGAATTTCGCGCGGGCTATTGCACCCATTGATATACCGCATCGTGAGATTCGTGAAGGAGGGATCGAATGTCAGCTTGACGGAGTTGCTCAGGCGAGGGCCCATATCAGGCAAGGGGGTTCGCCGAAATATCGAAGTCAGCTTCTCGCACCCCCACAGGCCACTCACGATGATGATGACACACAGGAGCAAGGCACCATGCACCGTGAATCGTTGGGATGAGGCTCTTGTGTGTCGTTCGATGAACACAACCTATAGTGGATTGGCGATGATAAGCGAAGTCTTCATGAATCTTACTGGCGTGGAAAGACGCCCGCCATGAAGGATGTGGCCTCTGACCTGCGATCTGGGACCGTACCGAAATGTGTGGTCGAATGCAACCTGTCGCTGAGTAGTTCGAGCATGGGAGAGTCAACGAAACGGGAACATGATAAGGCGATGGGACGATGTACAGGCGATCGTCTGGGAGAGGGGGCCTGACAGCCCCGTTTTCTTATCGGGAAGGAAGTTCGAATCGGCCGCTCGGGGATGGATGAAAGTCCTCCCGCGACTGTGAGGGGACAGCATAGTAGCCCTTGGTTTTATTCCGTCGAATGAGAGCCATTTCGCGCAACATGGCGAGTACATCTCTGAAGACCCGAAATTTCGAGTCGGGCTGGTGGGACCAATTCACAGGAATTTCTGCGATGCGGTATCCACGTTGTTGCGCGACACAGAGCAATTCGAGGTCGAAGCCGTAGCCGTCGATTGAAGATACTTGAAAAAGGTCTGCTGCCACACTTTGACGGAAGAGCTTGAATCCGCATTGCGTGTCGGTGATCCTCCTGAGGCTGCTCTGTCTCACGACGGAGTTAAATAGGGTGGTTAAAATGGTTCGATACCAGCGGGTTTGGACTGTATAACCCGGCAACTGGGAGGCGAGTGCGCGTGATCCGATAGCCACGTCAGCTCCACTTGCTACAGCCTGTTCAAGTCGGGCGAGTTCCTGAATCGGAGTGGCGCCGTCCGCATCGGCAAACAGTTGGATCCGTCCAACAGCGGCTTGCATCCCTCGTCGGACAGCCGCGCCTTTGCCTCGACGCCTTGGCGCCCTGAGCAGCTGAATCTCGGGGACTGATGAAGCCAGCGTCTCAACAACGGAGGCGGTGGCATCGATACTACCGTCATCGACCACCAGAATCTCATAGGGCTGTCCTCGGTCTTGCATGTAAGCGGTGATGCTTCGAAGGTAGGGAAGAATGCGGGCAGCCTCGTTGTATGCTGGAAGGACAATTGAACAGTCGATGGAGCTTGAAACCTTCTGGTAGGGCATAGGAAACCAGTCCTGTTGTGTTGAACCCCGAGGCAGCACCAGACCAGACCCTAAGGTAAGTATAGTAGCGAGTCACAGACAAGATTGCAAGGGGAACATCTCTGCTGGACTTGACAGATCTGTCGAGGGAGAGCGATCGTAGAAACCAACATCGGGAAATCAAACGATGCATAAGTCTGCGTGGCCGGAGGTGAAAAATGCGCCAGCCCGAGGCGAGTTGATGGTGCTTCGTGACGATCAAAGGATCCCCCTGGGGGCGCTGTCTGCAGGGTCTGACAGGTAGGCCTTTGAAGCCCTTGTGACTGTGGTGTACAATGGACCGTTCAGCTCATGATGTTATGTCAGTTAACCCTGTGTTAACCCTGTGGAGGAACACTGTTATGGTCACTCGGAATAAGGGAGGGGATGTCCAAGGTTTTTTCACAAGTATCGGTCTGATCATGAGTGTCTTGGCATGTACTGTCCTGTTGAGTGAACCCACTGCCTTAGCCGCCGGGGTTCCAGCCGGGCTGACACATGGATTTTCAGAGATTGTCAAACAGGTCACCCCCGCGGTGGTAAATATTGCGGTGACCGGAGGTGAAAAAAGCGGAGGCCGAGGCCGGAGATCGCCGTTACCCCCGGGTCCTTTTGAAGGACCTCCGGGTGAAGAAGCGCCAGGAGGGGAACTTCCGACGCCTCCACCAATGCCTCCGGGCGGAGGGCATGGGCGTCCTGATCAAAGCGCAGGATCCGGTGTCATCGTTGATTCTAACGGCTTTATCGTAACCAATAATCATGTAGTTGAAGGGGCCACGCAGATCACGGTCACGCTTAGCGACCGACGTGAATTCAGCGCAAAAGTGGTAGGAACTGATCCGAAGACGGACCTGGCCGTCGTCAAGATCGACGCGAAGAACCTTCCTTCCTTAAAATGGGCAGAATATGAGAAGTTGCAGGTCGGCGATCTTGTGTTGGCCGTCGGCAGCCCGTTCGGACTGAGTTCGACTGTCACCCTGGGCATCATCAGCGCATTAGGACGAGGCAATGTCGGGATTGCCGATTATGAAGATTTTATCCAGACCGATGCGGCCATCAATCCGGGCAATTCCGGCGGGGCTTTGGTGAATTTGAGCGGCGAACTCATCGGGATCAATACGGCAATTTTCTCAAGGACCGGAGGATCCGAGGGGATAGGATTCGCTATTCCGAGCAGTATCGCACTGGACATCGTTGAGAGTCTGCAGAAAACCGGTAAGGTCGTGCGCGGCTGGATGGGTGTCGCGATTCAAGAGATTACGCCGGCCTTGGCAAAATCCTTCAAGCTTCCGGAGCATCGCAAAGGCGTGCTCATCAGCGATGTGAATGAAAACGGCCCTTCCCATGCAGCGGGCATCAAGCGCGGGGATGTCGTGGTTGCATTCAATGGGAAGGAAGTTTTCAACGTGAGTCAGTTGCGGAACCTCGTCGCACGCACGATGGTCGGCAAGGATGCGCAAGTGAAGGTGTTGCGAGACGGCAAGGAACAGACCATCGCCGTGAAGGTGGCGGAGCGGCCGACGGATGAAATGTTGGCGAAAAGGGAGCCGTCGCCTCCGAAGGAACCGGTCGAAACGGTGAAGCTGCCGGATAATGTCCTCGCATCTCTTCGTGTGCAGTCGTTGGACGCGGCTACCATGAGTCAATTGAATATCCCGGCGAAGATGACGGGTGTGGTTGTGACGTCTGTTGAGGGCGGCGGTCCTGCAGAATCGGCTGGCGTGCAGCGTGGTGATGTCATTCAGGAAGTGAACCACCAGGTTGTGACCAAGCTCGAAGACTATCAGAAAGCTTCGAGTGCACTGAAAAAAGACGAGATGGCCGTCCTGCTTCTGAGCCGGCAGGGGAATAATCTGTTTGTGGCGGTCAATCCCCAGTAATACATATGACGCTGGCCACGATCGCCCGGTCCCCGGGCGGTCGTGGCCAACCATGGGATAACGCTCGCATGGCCTTCGGCTTGAATGCAGTCAACCAGTGGCTGCAAGACACGATCTTTAAGCCACTGGAAGATAAGAAGATGCCGGTCATGGAGCACCTCGTGGAGCTCCAGGTCCGGCTGACACGTGTAGCGATCATCACTGCCGTGGTGTTTGTCGGCACATTTTTCTACGCCGATCTGTTGGTCAAATGGCTTCGCATTCCCCTCCAAAACATGTTCATGCCGGGTTCTTTGTCATGGGTGCCGACCGATCTGCCGACCGTCCCGTTTGTTTTTCTCGCACCGGCTGAAGCGTTATGGCAAAACGTCAAGGTGGCCGGGCTCTTTGCTGTTGCTGCTGCCACCCCGTATATTCTCTGGGAAGTCTGGCATTTCGTGGTGCCTGGGCTCCATGCCCAGGAACGACGATTTGTGGCCCCGTTTGTGTTATTGACCGCACTGGCTTTTTACGCAGGGGTGGGCTTTTCTTTTTTCTTTGTGCTCCCATTCGCGCTGAACTTTTTGATTTCCTACGGTGTGACCGCTGGCTTCGTTCCTCAGATCTCCATTGCACAGTATGTGGGATTTGCCCTGTGGTTCTTGCTGATATTCGGGCTGATTTTCGAAGTTCCACTTGCGATTACTCTCATGGCAAAGCTTGGGTGGGTCGATGCGCCCTTTCTCAAGCGGTATCGTAAGTGGGCGCTGCTGGGGTCATTCATCTTTGCCGCAATTCTCACGCCAACGCCCGACCCCTTCAACCAATGTCTCATGGCCTTGCCGATGTATATATTCTATGAGATTGGGATTTTTAGCGCGGGGTTTTTCAACAAGAAGAAGCCGGTATCAGAAGGGTCGGCCGTGCCTGCCGTTGCCACTGCGGCGGCGGGAAACGGCGGCGCGCCATCGATGGGACTCCCTGACGTGGGAGAAGGCGACTATGTCGGCGTGCCGACAGATAGACGGAAGGGACGAAAGTAGGCAGCCCCGACGTAACGTCTTAGAGAGGGAGATACATGGCTCGTGAATTGAACGTCATCCAACCCCCCGGCTCCGGCAGTAGTGATGCGTGTGTCTACATGTGGGCTTGCGCGATCTGTGATGAGAACGAAACCTGTCAGAAGGACAAAGAGGGGCACAGCCGCTGGTTGGTGGCTAAACGGATGGAGCGGATCGAATACAAAGTGCTCATCATGAGCAATAAAGGTGGCGTTGGAAAGAGTACCTGTACGACGAACCTTGCTGTGAGCCTTGCGCTCAAGGGATGGCATGTCGGGATTTGCGATATGGATATTCATGGCCCGAATATTCCCAAAATGGTGGGGGCCGAAGGGCAAAAGCTGAAGATCAGCAGCTCAGGCGGGATTATCCCATTTCAGGCGTACAATCTAAAGATTGCCTCGATGTCCTTCTTATTGCAGAATTCCGACGACCCGATCATCTGGCGCGATGCGTACAAGTATGAATTCATCAATCAACTCCTGGGTGGTGTCGAGTGGCAGGACCTCAATTTCTTGTTGATCGACCTGCCTCCAGGTACCGGCAACGAATCGGTTACGACCATCGACCTGCTTGGGAATGTCAGCGGCGCGGTGATCATCACGACGCCGCAGGAAGTGGCCTTGCTGGATTCCCGCAAGTCGGTCACGTTCTGCAAAGATAGCGAAGTCCCGATCATTGGGATTGTCGAAAACATGAGCGGGTTGGAATGCCCCCATTGCCACAACCACATCGAAGTGTTCCGCAAAGGCGGTGGAGAAGCCTCCGCGATCGGGATGGATGTGCCATTTCTCGGTCGTATTCCCCTCGATCCCGATGTCGTCCTTCAGTCCGATGCCGGCGAGCCATTTGCCATGTTTAATTCCGACACACCGACGGCAGAGTGTTATCACGACATTGCCAACAAGATCGAAGCGTTCTGCAAAAAGCGTGGGTCACTCGTAAAAACTGCTGCCCCACAGGCACATTGATGAAGGAGAAACTGTGAAGGCGACAGATGTGACGGAGGGACTCACACAACTGCACGAGGCGCAGCGGATCGTGTTGGGGGCTACACCGATCCTGGGCCTGGAAAAGATCTCTCTCCTCGATGCTCTTGGCCGTGTCCTTGGTGAGGATATTGTAGCGGAACGGGATAATCCACCCTGGGATAACAGTGCGATGGATGGGTTTGCGGTGCGTTGGAACGACATCAAACAGGAGCATGCGATTCAGAAACCGGTGACGCTCGAGGTGATCGAAGACGTTCCTGCAGGCAAGATGGCATCAAAATCTGTCGGTGCGGGGCAGGCGATCCGCATCATGACCGGAGCCCCCCTCCCGAAGGGGGCGGATACGGTTTTGAAGGTCGAGGATACGGAGGTTTCAGCTGAATCTGTTCGTGTCTTCAAGCCTGAGCAGCAAGGCGCCAATATTCGACCCCAAGGGGAAGATGCCAAGAAGGGCGAATGTATCATCGGAAAAGGGACCCAAATTCGCTCGGGTGAAGCGGGTATGTTGGCGATTCTCGCCAAATCGTTCATCTTTGCCTATCAGCGGCCTCGGGTCGCGATTCTTTCGACCGGTGATGAACTGGCGGATTTGGACGAGCGGTTTAGCGAAGAAAAAATCATCAACTCCAATAGCTACGGAATTGCTGCAGCCGTCAAAGAAGCAGGTGGTATTCCCCTGCTACTGGGGATTGCCAGAGATACACCTGCGGCACTGAAGGAGAAGATTTCACAAGGTCTGACGGCAGACATGCTTGTGCTGTCGGGTGGCGTATCGATGGGTGATTATGATTTCACGAAAGCGGTCTTTCATGAATTGGGTGCAGACATGAACTTCTGGAAGTTGGCAATCAGGCCTGGGCAGCCGCTTGCCTTCGGGAAGATTCAGAGCAAGCTGGCTTTTGGTTTGCCGGGAAATCCCGTGTCTTCCATGGTGACGTTCGAGCAGCTTGTGCGACCGGCACTGCTCAAAATGAGTGGCCACCGGAATTACGGTCGGCCGGTTGTCCAGGCGCTTTTCCAGGAGAGCTTCTCAAAACGGCCGGACCGACGCCATTTCCTCCGCGGCGTGCTGACTCGGGAAGATGGTGTGTTCATGGTTCGAACGACTGGTGCGCAAGGTTCTGGAATCTTGACGTCCATGGTGAAGGCCAATTGCTTGATCGATATTCCCGTCGAAGTGGAGCGAGTGAGCCTGGGTGATCTCGTATCGGTTCAACTGTTGAGCGGCGTAGCTTGGGCCAGCCCGACAGACGCAAGTCACACGAGTGGCCATCGCCAGTCCTGTTGCTGACAAAAAGGAGGTCGCGGGTCGTCGGTCACTAGCCAATGGGGAGGAGCATCGGCGATCTCTCCTGGCCATTGACGATTGACCGGTTTTATCATGGGCATACCTATCGTCGCGTTTGTCGGTCGGTCGAACAGTGGGAAAACCACGCTGATCGAGCGTGTGATTCCAGAGTTGGTCAGAGCCGGCTACAAGGTGGCAACTGTGAAGCATACGGGACACGGGTTTGATCTCGATACGGAGGGGAAAGACAGCTGGCGTCACAAGCGAGCCGGGGCGAGCAGCGTCGTGGTTCTCTCCAAGGGGAGCATGGCAATGTTTGCCGATGTGTCCGATCAGATGCGTGTCGAAGACGTGCGGGATCGGTTTCTCGATCATACCTACGACTTGATCATCGCAGAAGGATGGAAGCACGAACGGTATCCCAAGATCATTGTCGTCCGTGAGCAGGTCGGGGAAATCCCCGTTTCTACGGAAGGGCTACTCGCGGTGGTATCGGATAAGCCTGTGGATCTGCACGTTCCACTCTTTGGGCTGGACGACGTCGTCGGCGTTGCTGCGTTAATCATGAAGCAGTTTCCAAGATCGCAGGCTCGCTCGGAACAGGGAATAGAAGCCTAACCCGGCCATCGCTCACCCTTCGTCGCTGATGCTGGCGCTCTTGGCTGTGTGAGCATCCCTCACACAAGGTAGCCGACATTCAGTGTCGGTTGCCATGCCACCGCGCGGCTCTTCAAATCACAGGTCGCGATTACACGAGTGACAGACTGACATTCATGTCCACACCCATTCTGCAAGTGCAACGTCTAGTTAAACAGTTTGGCGATTTCTTCGCCGTCAACGATATTTCGTTCGACATCAGGCCGGGAGAAATTCTTGGATTGCTGGGTCCAAATGGAGCCGGAAAGACCACCACGATTCAGATGCTGCTCGGGGTCGTCACACCGACTGCCGGATCCATTCAGATGTTCGGACTCGATCTGGCGACTGATCGAGAGAGCATTCTGCAGCAAGTGAATTTTTCCTCGACCTATGTCTCATTGCCGCAGGCACTCACGGTAGAAGAAAACCTCTGGGTGATTGGGCGGTTGTATGGCCTGTCTCAGATTCGAGAACGAATCAATGACATCGTGAAGCGGCTCGAGATGGAGGAGTTTCGTCATAAAGTGACGCGCAAGCTTTCTTCCGGGCAAAGCACTCGACTTGGGTTGGCCAAAGCGTTTTTAACCGATCCGAAGATCCTATTTCTCGATGAACCGACGGCGAGCCTGGATCCTGATATCGCACAAAAGATTCGGAGCTTTCTGAAGGAAGAGAGACAGTCGTCCGGTCTGAGCGTTCTCTATAGCTCACATAATATGCATGAGATGGAAGAGATGTCGGATCGAATCATCTTCCTTCAGCGGGGAAAGATTGTGGCAGAGGGAACGGCACAGGAGATTGTGGCGCGGTTTGGGCAGGCAGATTTAGAGGAAGTGTTTGTGAAGTTGGCCAGAGAAAAATAGCGTGAGGCGGCAGGGACGTTCCCTGTGCTCGCAGACCGCGCACACTGAGAAGATGCTCGGTCGATGCGCGCAGTGGGGAACGTCCCTGCCAACCCACGATGTGTGCGAAACTTCAAGGGGTGGAGATGAGGAAGAGATAAGATGAAGATGCATCGGATTTATGCGCTGGTGGCGAGGCATATGTATCTGTATCGCCGCAGCTTGCCGCGCGTGATGGAAATTTTCTATTGGCCGTTTCTGGATCTCGTGATTTGGGGATTCATCACGGTCTATCTCATGAAATTCCAAGGGCAAATCCCGGGGGCGGTGACGTTCTTTTTGGGAGCGTTGATCCTGTGGGATGTGCTATTTCGATCTCAACAGGGAGTCACGATTTCATTTCTGGAGGAGATTTGGGCAAGAAATCTCATGAACCTGTTCGCCAGTCCACTCAAGCCGAGCGAATTTCTCGCTGCGACGATGGCCATGAGCATTTTCAAAGTGTTGGCGGTCTCTGTGGTCATGGTCGTCTGTGCAGGCTTGTTCTACTCTTATAACATCTTCGTAATCGGGTTGTGGCTGGTTCCATTCGTCTTAAATCTGGTGCTGACGGGCTGGATTATCGGGGTAATGACCACGGCCCTCATCATGCGATTCGGCCAGCAAGCGGAGGTCCTGGCTTGGAGCATGGTATTCTTGTTCCAGCCCATCTCCTGTGTGTTTTATCCGATGGAGGTGCTCCCTGGATGGCTGCAGGCCATTGCCTGGGCGAACCCGGCTGCCCATGTGTTTGAAGGGATGCGTGCCGTACTCAACTCGTCTCCCGAGCCGAGTGCCCATCTCAGCTGGGCGACCGGTCTCAATCTATTGTTTCTCTGTATGGTCATTGCCGTCTTCCATTGGATGTTCGAGCTGTGCAGAGAAAGGGGACTGCTGGTGCGCATCGGAGAGTAACCGGCGAGGAAAAGAGAGAGATCGGATTGCCATTTTCACGGGGGCTGTGATAGCCTCTTCTTGTCTTACCGCAGGGGCCTGGCGGTGAGGTGGAATGAAATATTCAGGCCTGTTCGGTCGATGTTGCCTTGCCCGAGAATCTCGTCGGAAGTCAGACCCAAGTCGCCGCGTCCTTCGCGTCTTCGGCCAGCTCCTTCCCCCGTTCCTCGAGAACAAGACAATGTCATTACATTCAAAGGAGGAGCCCCAGATGGGTGCGAAGATTTATGTCGGTGGGTTGCCCTATTCGGCGACTGAGCAGGAGTTAAGCGATCTGTTCGGGCGGCATGGCGCCGTTGCTTCCGCGCGGATCATTACGGATAAGTTTACAGGACAGTCGCGCGGCTTCGGCTTCGTCGAAATGTCTTCGGATGGAGAAGCGCAGGCGGCCATTACTGCCCTTAACGGTTCGGAAATGGGTGGGCGAACTTTAACCGTCAATGAAGCGCGTCCCCAGGAGCCTCGCACCGGGGGTGGCGGTGGATTCGGTGGGGGTGGTCGTAGCGGGGGTGGCGGAGGCGGTAAGCGAGACCGCTGGTAATCCTCATACGCACATGTAAAAGGGGGTTGTTGTCGTCGAGATGGCAGCCCCCCCTTCCTCGGCGTCATTCCACTGGTGTCTCTACGTGGGGGCTCCAGATTCCCCCTGTTCAGTGTGCGTTTTTCCTTTCATCAAACGCTGTTAAAACGGTATATCTAATGACGAACCTTGATTGATTAGCTCATGATCTGACTCACGATCGTTCGAGGAAGGACGCAATGCCGTCGACGCTGGAATCGATTCGCCATCTCAGCGAAAGCCTCCTCCAACATACGAATATCGACGACATCGTGCGCCAGGTGTTGCATACGGCCCTGGAAGTCATCGGGGAGGCTGCCGGGTCCGTACTACTTGCCGAAGAGAAAACCAAAAGGCTGATCTTCCACTATGTGGTCGGCGAGAGTGCCGACCAGTTGCGCGGGACCTCAATCTCCTGGGACCAGGGGATCGCCGGAGCTGTGTTTTTCAGCGGCCGGGCAGAGATTATTCCGGCTGTTCGCCAAGATCCCAGGCACCATACGGCTACCGACTCTCTCACTGGTTATGAGTCTCGGGATATGATCGTCGTGCCTCTCAAGCGTCATGGAGGAACACCGATCGGCGTCATCGAGGTGTTGAACAAAGCCACCGGCCAGGTCAGCCGTGACGATCTGGATGTTCTGGTTGTTATCGCTTCCATCGCTGCCGCCGCCATCGAACGGACAAACAATGCCGAAGTCCTTCGTCACAAGGACGTTCAGCTTCAACAGTCGCAGAAGATGGAGGCCATGGGGCGGTTGGCGGGAGGCGTCGCGCATGACTTCAACAATCTCCTGACCGTTATGCGGGGCTTCAGCGAGATGATTGTCGGCTCGCTGGATCCATCGGTCGCTGGAAGAAAGTATGCCGAAGAAGTTTTGAAAGCTGCAGAGCGGGCATCAGGTCTGACCAGACAATTACTCGCTTTTAGCCGAAAACAGGTTCTGGAACCACGCGTCATCGATCTGAATGGGATCATTTCCAATCTCGAGAAGATACTACGACAGCTTATTGGGAAAGATACCAATCTGTCCACGAAGCTTGATCCCAATCTCGGGTGGGTCAAGGCCGACCCCTCTCAGATCGAGCAAGTAATTTTGAACCTCTCGGTGAATGCGCATGATGCCATGTCGGAGGGCGGCTCGCTGATCATTGAGACGGCCAATACTGAGCTGGACGAACGATTCGCCCGTCAATCCGCCGACCTTCGCCCCGGCCCCTACGTCCTGCTCTCGGTCAGCGATACGGGGACCGGCATGGATCAGGCCACGTTGGCCAAATTGTTCGAGCCGTTCTTTACCACGAAGGCTCCAGGCAAAGGAACAGGCTTGGGGCTGTCCATCATTTATGGAATCGTGAAGCAGAGCCACGGCCACGTGGCTGTCACTAGCAAAATGGGATGCGGCACCACGTTTAAGATTTACTTGCCGCAGGTCGAGGCGCCCGATTCCGATGTGGACGTTGCGGGTTTGGCGCCAACCGTTGCGACCGGGTCGGAAACCATCCTGGTTGTAGACGACGAGGAGCAGGTACGTAGTCTCGAAAGCGGTGTCTTACAGTCCAGCGGTTACAAGGTCCTGTCAGTGGGAAACGGACAAGAGGCGCTGAAGGTCCTGCGCGAATCCTCCCAAGCGATCCACTTGCTCGTCACCGATATTAACATGCCCATAATGAACGGCCGTGAGCTGGCGCGCCTTGCGGCTTCTCTGCACCCATCGATGAGGGTCCTATTTACATCGGGCCATCCGGACGAAGCCCAAATTTCTTCAGCGGGAACGGCCGGCAAGACGAACTTCCTCCAAAAACCCTTCACCAAGGACAGCCTCCTTCACCGCATCCGAGAGTGTCTCGACGGGGTCGAGGAATCCTGCACAGCTAAAGGAACTTCCTCGCGCTCCCCCCAAAGATAGCTTCATGCCTCCGACTCCGGTTGGAATGTGATCATTGCGAAGGTCTAATCTTTTATTTCAATGGGGAGGGCAGCTTGCCGTGGATCCTCAGGTTGTCTTGACGAAGCGGTCCGGTGTCAACACACTGTGGAGTGATTGCGTGACTGCGCGTCGATAGGGTGTTTTCTGACGCAGCATGATGACCAGCTCTTCGTCATCGATAAGAATCGACAAGTCGCTTTCCGTCACGAGTTGTCGATCCGGCGCCCCGATGTTCATGCGGTATTGAGTCTTCCCGTCAGGATTCCGGTTGGGCCCGCTGACAATCTCGGTGAGCCCATCGATGAATCCAACGTGCCCCTCATGCCGGTGCTTCACTTTTGTGCCGTCAGGGATGCGGACCCAAGCCGAAGGTGTGCCCGGCTTTGCGGGCTTCATGGTACTCATAGTTATGGTCTCTCCTTGTGATCCGATATGGAGTGAAGAATCACTGCAAACATCCCAACGCATCTTGTCATAAGTAGGCATTCTGTGCCGGAGCCATATCGAGGGCCGCAAGAACCATTCCTGCCTGGCGGTCTCAGCACGACGCGGCACGACAGAGAGGACCTTCGAGAGCCCAGCACATCTTTAGCACTCTACCACACTAGGGTTTGCCATAGCGACTACCGCCAGGACTGCCTAGTCAATTGGATCCTCATCTGCGATGCATTGAGCGTTCTTTCCGTCCATCCGTATTGTTCATTCTTGATCACATATTATGTCCGGTTGCAATGCTTGTGCTGGTTCGATGAAGGAAATTGCCGAGATAGATCGAAAAACCAAGGTGATTTCCTAGCATAAAAAGGGTATCCTCAGCATCAATGAGACGTCTGAACCATAGGGGATGTGGCTCGTCGGAGCAGTCATATGAAGAACCCACAACGAGGCGAGGAATGAAGATCCATACCGCCGCAGCCGGGATGATGTGTCTCACTGCTTTGGCGACAAGCGCATGTGTCATGCCGAGTACCTACGACAAGGCTATCGCTGACCTTACAGCGACAAAAGCGGAAGTCGCCAATACCAGAACAGAAATGCAGGCGCTCACCGAACAGGTCAGTGAGCTCGAACAACTCAAAGGCGATCTTGCAGGGCGTGTAGAGGCTGCCTCGTCGGCTCTCGAGCTTGCCAAGCAGAGAATGAAAGCCGAGCGCACCCTTTCACAGGAACGTCTCGGCAAACTCGCTTGGGCAATCGGTCAGCTGACTGCCCAACAGAATAAGTTGCGTTATGCCCTTCAACGTGCGAATGAAGAACGGCCCGCGCTGCAATCGGTCGTTGAAAGATACAAATCACAATTAGGTGAGCCAGATGGGCTCAGGGCTTCAGTTTCACCGATCGTACCAAGCAGCCAACAGCCCGGGATGGGCGTTGCCCCCCCGGCACAGGTTACAGCCCAAGCAGATCCCGCACCCAAGGCGACGGTGACGGCACCACCTGCACCCGTAAACCCCGCCCCAGCCAGCCAAAATCCGCAGCCACCGAACAAACAACTACCCGAACCAGTCGATAGTGATTGGTTGACGCTGTTCAAGGGATGGATCATGTCCCTCTGGCAATCCATCTTTTCCTGATAGGTGATGGAAGATTCCGCTAATTCAGACCATCTGATGGATCTGGCATTTTTGATCGCGCTGCTTTGTCTAGTCGCGTTTGCGTCCGTGATAGGCGTCCTCGTATGGCGTGCCTGGTTCACGGATCGAACTAAACCGGATAAACCGGACTAGGGGCCTGTCCGACATTGACCAAAAATCCTCAACGTATTCCTGCGAACAGTCAGGACGCCATCGTCTGATCTGGGTCAATGCCATACTGCTTGATGAGGCGGGCAAGGTAAGTCCGTTGCAAGCCGAGCCGGGCTGCGGCTTTTGTCTGGTTGCCACATTCCTCGCGAAGCGCGAGGAGTATGAGGGTGCGTGTGTGTTCTTTCATCGATTCATGGTATGGGAGCGAGAAATAGGATAGGCGTTCGCCCGTCGAGCTATGGCCTATGGCATCCAACGACAGCATGTCCGGTTCGATGGTATCCGACTGGTTCAAGACAACGGATCGTGCGACCACGTTCTCCAACTCACGGATGTTTCCTGGCCAACGGTATCGGCTCATGGCCTCCATGGCTGCGGGACTGAACATCATGCCTGGACGCTTCGCATCCCTGGCATGCCGGTTCAAAAAAAACTTGGCGAGAGCAGGGAGATCATCGAGCCGCTCGCGAAGCGGGGGCAGAGTGAGGCTGATGACGTTCAACCGGAAAAAGAGATCCTCGCGAAACTCACCGTTCTTCACGGCCTGCCGGAGATCCTTGTTCGTGGCTGCGATGACACGTATATTGATCGACACGAGTCTTGTGCCCCCGACTCGATGAAATTCCCTGTCCTGGAGCACGCGCAACAGTTTGGCCTGCAGTGGAAGCGACATGTCTCCGATCTCGTCCAGGAAGATCGTTCCCCCATCGGCCATTTCTAGTTTGCCCTTTTGCAGGCGATCTGCACCGGTGAAGGCCCCGCGTTCATGCCCGAAGAGCTCGTTTTCAAGCAGCGTTTCCGTGAGAGCGACACAGTTGATGACCACCAGCGGCATGGTTTGGCGCGGACTCCACTGATGGATAGAACGGGCGAAGAGTTCCTTCCCGGTGCCGCTTTCGCCGAGCAGCAACACGCTGGCATCGGACCTAGCGGCGCGTTGGGCGGATTCCAGCACTGTGCGGATCTTCGCGCTGATACCCACGATCGAAGCATACCGGCTGTCGACCTCGGATTTGAGACAGGCCACCTGCCGTTGGAGAGAATCTCGTTCCAAGGCTTTGCTGATCACGAGGAGGAGGTGGTCATTGTCCAGCGGCTTGGTCAGAAAATCATAGGCGCCGGTTTTCATGGCTTGGACGGCAGCATCGATCGAGGCATGGGCTGTCATGACGATGACCGGGAGATCCTCAGTCGGTCTGACTTTAGGGAGCCGCTTGAGGACTTCGATGCCGGTTAAACGCGGCATGTCCAGGTCGAGCAACATGAGGCCAGGAGCCTCCTGCTCGACCAGTTCGAGCGCCTGCACCCCATCCTGTGCAATAACGGTTCGGTAGTCGGAGGCCTGCAGACGATCCTCCAGCATGGTGACAATATCAGGATCGTCGTCGACGATAAGAATTTTGGCTTTCATGTCCAATACCGTGAGGCGTGAGGCGTGAGGCGCGAGGTGATATCGCCCCACTGCACTTTCGGACGAGGGTCTTTTCCCATCGCCTGACGCCTCACCCTTTACCCCTCACGGGTTCCTCCATGACGTTCATCACCAGTCCTGTCAGCGGTTTCGGGAAAAAATACGTCGATTTGTGCGGCATCCGCTCTCCCGCTGTCGCCACGGCTTGCACTTGGCTGACTTTGGTGGGATTGAGGAGCAAGGCCGCCGTTCCGGTTCCGTCCGCCACCCAATCCAGTGCCTCATGATCGTCTTTGGTGTAGAGAATCGCTTCTTGTTCATGTTGCGTCCGGCAGACTGTGGTGACAACCAATTGCTGGAGGAGAGAGACATCGAGCTTCGCGCGAGGCGACGCGTCCGATCGAGGGCGATGGCTAGGTTTCAGGGCCAACGTGAGGTACGAGTCTGTTCCCTTCATGGCCAGGCCGAACATCGGAATCGTGCGACCCTTGGTTCGCAACGCCTCAATGAATTGTGCGCGGACTGCCGCTCTGGTTCCAGTGGTATAGGTGAATTCATATAGATCAAACTGTTCGGCTAAGAGGGCTCGCAGCTTGTCATAGGGAGGGAGCGGCGTGGTCGTGACTCGATGGGTCGGCAAGATGGTGAGTCCCGGGTCTTCGAGGGCGGCCAGCAACATCAGTACGCCGTCATAGGGCTGGTAGCCCGCTGGTGATCCGCCCTGTTGCCGGCGCAGCCGTTGATAATTCAACGCTGTTTCGTAGCGATGGTGGCCGTCTGCGATGAAGAGGGGCTTGGGCCCCATCGCTTCGACGATATGGGCGAGCACCGTTGGGTCAGTGACGGCCCATAGTTGTTGCCGGAATCCCACGTCATCGGTAAAGTCGAAGCGTGCCGGCTTTCCTTTGACAGCTGCTTCGAGGAGCCCGATCACGACGTTGTGGGGATCGGAATAGAGAGACCAGATCGGGCTGAAATTCGTGTGGCAGGCTTCGAGCAAATTCAGGCGATCCGTTTTTGCCGCAGCCCGCGTATTTTCATGCGGATAAACATGACCGGAGTCGAGAGCTTCCAGTTTCACTGTGGCAAGAAACCCTTTCAGTATCTTCATCGGAGCCTGAGAGTCCGCCGCGGGCGGGCGATAGTCGATAGTGTGGTAGTAGAGGGTGGGTTGGGCGTCGTGTTTCAAGGCTCCGCTTCGGAGCCACTCATGGAGTGTCGCCCCGGCTCGCGTGTAGCGATTGTTCGCGGGGGTATCGCCGGGTTGGTCGAGACCGAGCTCCAGCCGGATGATATTCTGTGGATGGCGGTTGTAGAGGGCCTGTTGCCCTGCGGCATCGATGATATCGTAGGGAGGTGCAACGACCCGGGCGACGTCTCCAATCACCGATGTGTCGTACGCCGTTCCGTGAAAAGGAATGATTTTGGCCATGTTGAATCCTTTGCTCCGTGAGGTGGTTCAGGGCGTTGAGCGACCATTGTGTGAAGGGTGAGTCCTTTTTCCTGCGCGGTGCCATTCCAAGGGTTGTTCCCTGGAAACACGCGGGAAGAAAGGCTATCGGTCGCGGGTAACCATATAGTTGGCGGTCACCGAGAGGGCTCGTTTGGCCGTACTATCTTCGAACAGCTCGAGATCTCGCTGGGCCTCGTCAATGTAGGACCGTGCCCGATCCATGGCATAGGCAATGGATCCCAATTCTTCCATCAAGCGAAGGAATCGGCCAAGGTCTTCTTCTGTCAGGACCCTGGTTTCCATGCGATCGATGATCATCTGCCGATCCCGTTCTGAACAATGGTGCAACAGATGTAACAGCGGCAGCGTGGCCTTGCCTTCGCGGAGGTCCTGTCCCAGCGATTTGCCCAAGTGTTCGCCATTGGCTGTATAGTCGAGCGTGTCATCGGCTACTTGGAAGGCGATTCCGAGATGGAGACCAAACCGGAAAAGCGCCTCCTGCTGAAGCTCCGAAGCATCCGCGAGAATGGCTCCCATCCGACAGGATGCAGCCATCAAGCCGGCCGTCTTGTGTTCGACAATTTTCAGATACTCCGTCTCAGGCATGGAGGGGTTGCCGTTGTAATAGAGCTGAAGCACTTCGCCTTCCGCCATCTTTTTACAAGCTTCACCGAGCACTTCGTTAATCGCATGGTTCCGGAAGTCGACGACCTGGCAGAAAGCTTTGGAGTAGAGATAGTCGCCGACGAGGATGCTGATTTGATTGCCCCATACTTTCCTGGCAGTTCGTCGGCCTCGACGGATATCGGCGTCGTCAACCACATCGTCGTGGAGCAGAGAAGCGGTATGAATGAATTCCACCAGACTGGCGAGTTGGTAATGATCGCGACCGGTGTAACCGCAGAGACGGGCGGAGAGCAGGAGTAAAAAAGGTCGAATACGTTTCCCGCCGCTGTTCAGAATGTGGGCGGCGACGGTGTTGACAAGCGCCACACTGGAATCAAGGTTCGTACGAGCCTGGCGTTCCATCCCCTCCAGCTCATCACGGTAGGCGTCCCAGACGTCTGCCATGCTGTGAATCGCAGGAGTGATTGGGCTTGGGGGCATGCGCGGATGGTAGGGCAGAGAAGGAAACAAAGTCAAGCCAGTCACCCCTTTGAAGGGATGTTGGGCATAGGGTCTCCTCTCCGGCGGATAATCTTGACAGAAGAATCATGCTTCCATTAAGGTGAACGAAGTGGATAGGAACGGAATTCGCCTTGTGAGTGAGGGGGTTATCCATCCCAACTGCCTCTCTGGTGTAGCCTCCGTCTGGTAGTAGCTACGTCTTCAATTGTAACGAGAAACGAGCCATGAGCATTCCCGGGCTTCCAGCGAAGCAAGGCCTCTACGACCCTGCACAGGAAAAAGATTCCTGTGGTATTGGTTTTGTCGTCAATATCAAGGGTCAGAAATCCCATACCATCGTTCAGCAGGGGCTTCAGATTCTTGAAAGCCTGAGCCACCGGGGAGCGCAGGGTTGTGACTCTTGCACGGGAGACGGCGCCGGTATCCTGCTGCAAGTCCCGCATGAGTTCTTCAAACGAGCGACCGGCGATGCGGGGATTTCCCTGCCCAATGCCGGAGAGTATGGCGTGGGGATGGTCTTTCTCCCGACCCATGCCGATGCACGACGACAGTGCGAAGCAGTGTTTGCCGGAATTATCGGCGAAGAAGGGGCACGACTTCTTGGCTGGCGTGATGTGCCGGTCAAGAGTGATGCGATCGGTGTCGTGGCACGCAGCACAGAGCCCTATATGCGACAGGTGTTCATTGCCCGTGATGTCCTCAATGAAGGGCAGTTTGAACGCAAGCTCTATGTGATTCGAAAGCGGGTGGAGAAAGCCATCAGCGAGTCGGCCATTCAGGGCCGGCACTACTTCTATATCTCAAGCCTGTCGGCGAGCACGATTGTATACAAGGGGTTGTTGCTTCCGGACCAGATGGCGGCATACTACCAGGACTTGAAAGATGAACGTCTGGCGAGCGCGCTGGCCCTTGTGCATTCCCGCTTCAGCACGAACACGTTCCCCACCTGGCCGTTGGCCCATCCCTACCGGTACATTTGCCATAACGGCGAGATTAATACGCTCAAGGGTAACGTGAATTGGATGCGCGCCAGACAAGGCCGACTCAACTCCGATCTGTTCGGCCAGGATCTGGAGAAACTCTTCCCGATCGTCTCCGAGAAGCAGAGCGACTCCGCCTGTCTGGATAATGCCGTGGAATTCCTGACCATGGGAGGCCGTTCTCTTCCGCACGCGATGATGATGTTGATTCCTGAACCCTGGGTCGCGAATCCACAGATGGATCTCGATCGCCGGGGGTTCTATGAATATCACGCGGCAATGCAGGAGCCCTGGGACGGTCCGGCAGCGGTCTGTTTCACTGACGGCAAGCTGATCGGCGCAACGCTTGATCGCAACGGGCTGCGCCCCTGTCGCTACCAGGTGACGACGGACGGTCTGGTGATTTTGGCCTCGGAAGCCGGCGTGTTGCCGATGGACGTCCGGAAGATCAGACAGAAGGGCCGCCTCATGCCTGGCCGGATGTTCCTGGTCGATACAGTGCAGGGGCGGCTCATAGATGATGAGGAAGTGAAGGCCGAGATTGTCAGCCGCAAACCGTATCGGTCCTGGGTCACTCAATACCGGATCTCGCTCGATGAGCTGCCCGATCCAAGCAACGTGCCGCAGCCGGACCATCCGACGTTACGCCAGCGTCAGCTGGCCTTTAGTTATACGGTGGAAGAACTGAAGATGGTCGTCACTCCGATGGTGGTGGAGGGGCAAGAGGCGACGTCCTCAATGGGTACGGATACCCCATTGGCCGTGCTATCGGATCGACCGCAGCTGCTCTTCAAATACTTCAAGCAGCTGTTCGCCCAGGTGACCAATCCGCCGATCGATCCGATCCGCGAAGAACTGGTCATGTCGCTCACGACCAGCATCGGGCCAAAGCCGAATCTGATGGATGAGAATCCGGAGTCCTGCCGGCGTATCCGTGTCAAACAGCCAATCCTCACGAATGCCGAACTCCAGAAGCTCCGGGAGATTGCCGATCCGCACTTTAAGAGCAAGACGCTCAAGATGCTGTTCCGGGTGGCAGAAGGACCGGAGGGGCTTGGGGCGGCGGTCGACGATCTTTGCCGCCAGGCGTCGCAGGCGATTAAGGAGGGCTACAAGTTTCTCATCCTGAGCGATCGTGGCATCAACGAGGGATGGGCGCCGATTCCAAGTCTTCTCGGCATCGCGTCGGTTCACCATCATCTTGTGCGCGAATGCACCAGGACGGAAGCCGGTCTCATCGTCGAAACCGGCGAGCCGCGGGATGTGCATCATTTCGCCTGTTTGATCGGCTATGGGGCCGGGACGGTGAATCCATATCTGGTCTTCGAGTCGATCGTGGACCTGGAGCGCGAGGGGTACTTCTCTGAAGGGTTGGACGCACAGACTGCGGAAGGCAAGTACATTAAAGCGATCAATAAGGGGTTGCTCAAGATTTTTTCGAAGATGGGCATCTCGACCGTGCAATCCTACTGCGGCGCGCAGATCTTTGAAGCCATCGGATTGAACCACGAACTCATCGATCGCTATTTTACCGGCACGCCGTCGAGGGTGGAGGGGATCGGCATCCGTGAAGTTGGCGAGGAGACGCTTCGGCGCCACCATCTGGCCTATGAGCCGGTGCCGATACGGCAACTCGATTTCGGTGGGGAAATCCATTACCGCATCCAAGGTGAGCACCACAACTGGAATCCGGACACGATATCCAAGCTGCAGCATGCAACCAAAACCAACGATCCGAAGACCTTTGCGGAGTTTTCCCAGCTTGTAAACGACGAGAGTAAGCGGCTCTCGAATATCCGTGGGTTGCTCGAATTCAAATTCCTTCCGGAGGCCATTCCTGTCGAGGAGGTGGAGTCAGCGAAGGAGATCGTCAAGCGGTTTACGACAGGTGCGATGTCTTTCGGTTCGATCAGCAAGGAAGCGCATGAAACGCTGGCCATCGCAATGAACCGCCTGGGCGCAAAGAGCAACACCGGCGAGGGTGGGGAGGACTCCGAACGGTTCAAACCGTTGCCGAATGGCGATTCGAAGAACAGTTATATCAAGCAGGTGGCATCGGCCCGGTTCGGCGTCACGAGCCACTATTTGGTCAATGCGAAGGAACTCCAGATCAAGATGGCGCAGGGGGCCAAGCCGGGCGAAGGCGGGCAGCTGCCGGGGCACAAGGTCGATGAGAACATCGCGAGGCTGCGCTACTCGACGCCGGGCGTACAGCTCATTTCGCCGCCGCCGCACCACGACATCTATTCGATCGAGGATCTGGCGCAGCTCATATTCGATTTGAAAAATTCCAATCCGGACGCGGCTGTGTCGGTGAAGCTGGTATCGGAAGTGGGTGTCGGCACGGTTGCGGCAGGAGTAGCCAAAGCGCATGCGGACAAGGTGCTTATCAGCGGAGACTCAGGCGGTACCGGCGCCTCTCCACTGTCGTCCATCAAATATGCGGGGGTGCCGTGGGAATTGGGCTTGGCCGAAACGCACCAGACCCTCGTGCTCAATGATTTGCGGGGGCGTATCCGGGTGGAGACCGACGGGCAGATGAAAACCGGACGGGATGTGGCGATCGCTACTCTATTGGGCGCCGAGGAGTTCGGGTTTGCAACCGCGCCTCTGATCGTCGAAGGCTGCATCATGATGCGGAAATGCCATCTCAATACCTGCCCCGTCGGCATCGCGACGCAGGATCCTGCCTTGCGGAAGAAATTTGCCGGGCAGCCGGAACATATCGTGAATTTCTTTTTCTTTGTCGCGGAAGAATTGCGCCAGATTATGGCAAAACTGGGGTTCCGGACTATCAATGAGATGGTAGGACGGGTGGATAAATTGAAAGCACAGAAGGCCATCGACCACTGGAAAGGCAAGGGGTTAGATCTGACCCCGCTCTTGCAAGTGCCGGATGTTGGACCTGAGATAGCCCGCTTCTGTGTGCAGAAGCAGGACCATGGTCTTGCAGGTGTACTCGATAACCAGCTGATCGAGTTGTGCAAACCGGCACTGGAGAAGAAAGAGAAAGTGACTCTCGACCTGCCAATCAGAAATGTAAATCGCACGGTCGGGACAATGCTTTCCAGCCGAGTGGCAAGAACGTATGGACTTGAGGGGTTACCGGAGGACACGATCACTATCAAGTTTTCCGGTTCCGCCGGGCAATCCTTCGGCGCATTTTTGTCCCACGGTATCACGCTTATTCTCGAAGGGGAATCGAACGATTATCTGGGCAAGGGGTTGTCCGGTGGGAAGATCATTGTCTTCCCTCCGAAACAGGCGATCTATGTGCCGGAAGAGACGATTCTCATCGGTAACACCTCATTGTATGGAGCAACGCAGGGGGAAGCCTATTGCTACGGCATGGCCGGTGAGCGGTTTGCAGTGAGGAACAGCGGCGTCAGAGCTGTGGTCGAAGGAATCGGCGATCACGGCTGCGAGTATATGACCGGGGGGGTGGTTGTCGTCTTGGGTCAGACGGGACGAAACTTTGCAGCCGGCATGTCGGGCGGTGTGGCATTTGTGCTAAACGAACTCGACCAGTTCCAATCCCGCTGTAACATGGGCATGGTGGAATTGGAGAAGGTAAAAACGGCGGACGATAAGAAGACGTTGCATCAGATGATTACATCGCACTTTATGCAGACAGGCAGCCGGAACGCAAAACGTATCCTCGATAGCTGGGAGTCAATGCTGCCGAAGTTTGAAAAGATCATGCCGGTGGACTACAAGCGAGTGTTGGAAGAACGGAAGAAGAAAGCAGCTGTAAAGAAGTAAAACAAGGCCAGGATTAAGGACGAAGGTGTATTTCTCGACCTTCACCTCAGCCTGGGTTGGATGAAGAGATGGGTGATCCCAAAGGTTTCATGAAATATGCCCGCGAGGGCCCCAAGCGGAAACCGGTTGAGCTTCGTGTGCTCGATTGGAAGGAGATGTATGAGCCGATCTCCGAAGAGAAGCTCAAGACCCAGGGGGCCCGTTGCATGGACTGTGGAGTCCCATTTTGTCAGGGTAATACCGGCTGTCCGGTCGTGAACTTGATTCCAGACTGGAACGATCTGGCCTCTCGTGGCCGTTGGAAAGATGCACTCAAAGCGCTCCATACGACAAACAATTTCCCTGAGTTTACAGGACGGCTCTGCCCGGCGCCTTGTGAAGGAGCTTGTGTCCTCGGCATCAACGAAGATCCTGTCTCTATTCGCATCATCGAGTGGAACATTATCGATCGTGGTTTCAATGAGGGTTATGTTGAACCGGTCCTGCCCGTTACCAATACGGGGAAGACGGTCGCCATTGTCGGGTCCGGGCCGGCGGGTTTGGCCGCAGCGCAACAACTCGCTCGCGCCGGCCATACGGTCACCCTCTTTGAGAAGTCCGATCGCATTGGCGGCTTGCTGCGGTATGGCATTCCCGACTTCAAGATGGAGAAATGGGTCATCGATCGCCGCCTGGAACAGATGAAAGCCGAGGGGGTTGAGTTCAAGACCGGGGTGATGATTGGAAAAAACATCTCAGGCGAACAGTTGCGGAAGCAGTTCGATGCCGTCGGGCTCGCCATGGGTGCGGAGCAGGCCCGTGAACTTCCGATTCCTGGACGTGAACTCAAGGGCGTGCATCTCGCAATGGATTATCTGACACAACAGAATAAACGCATTGCCGGGATTCCGGTCACGGACGAGCCCATCATGGCGAAGGGGAAGCGCGTCGTCATTATCGGCGGCGGCGATACTGGGTCGGACTGTCTCGGCACCGCCCATCGCCAGGGCTGCACCGAGGCGCACCAGTTCGAGCTATTACCGGAGCCACCACCGCAGCGTGCGGACTCGACCCCCTGGCCGCTCTGGCCCATGCAGCTCCGCACGTCGCACGCGCATGAAGAAGGCTGCAACCGTCAGTGGAGTGTCTCGACCACAAAGTTCACCGGCCACAATGGCCAGGTGACGAAGCTTCATGCCAATCGTGTCAAGTTCGAGAACGGCAAGTTCACGCCGATGCCGAACAGCGACTTCGACATGGATGTGGATCTGGTGCTGCTGGCGATGGGTTTCACCGGGCCGGTAAAGAATGGCCTGCTCGACAGTCTGGGCGTGAAGTATGATCAGCGCGGTGCAGTGGCTACAGACAACAACTTCATGACCAACCTTGACGGTGTCTTTGCCGGCGGCGACACCAAACGCGGCGCCTCCCTCATTGTCTGGGCCATCGCCGAGGGCCGCAAGATGGCCGCGGGCATCGACAAATATCTGCAAGCCGGAAAATCCTCGAAGCAATCCTAAAGTAGAGGACTGGCTCCGGCAAGGCCGATGCCTCTCCCAGTTCAAAGCACAGTAGCTGTGCGGGTCCTGTCATGAACCTGGGTGACCGTCCGTCCTCGCACCCCGCCCGGTGTAGGCACCCCGATGCGGGCGGGCGATCACCCCGGTTTGCGCCACCCGCAATGCTTCAGTCAGTTCCAGCTTTCCTTCTCGGCTGAGTCATCACGGAGTGTGGAACGAGAGATATGAAATGGGACTCGTCGCTATATGACCGAAAGCACTCTTTCGTATTCAAGTATGGAGAAGAGGTGCTTGCGCTGCTCAACCCTCAGCGTGGGGAACGCATCTTAGATGTTGGATGTGGCACGGGGCACCTCACGAAGCTCATTGCCGAAGCGGGAGCCGAAGTCGTGGGCATTGATAGCGCGCCGGACATGGTTGAGGCCGCACGCGCTGCATACCCAGATATTAATTTTGTTGTGGCCGACGCAGCTCATTTCTCATTTACAGAGCCTTTCGATGCTGTGTTCTCAAACGCCGCGCTTCACTGGGTAACGGAAACAGAACGAGCTGTGGTTTGTATGGCGCAGTCGCTCAAGCCAGGTGGCCGGTTTGTCGTTGAGTTGGGAGGTAAAGGCAACATTGCTGCAATCACAAGGGCCGTTCAGGACGCCATCTGGGAGGTGGTACATATCAAGGTAGAGCACGGTCGCTATTACCCCAGCGTCTCGGAATACTCCGGCTTGCTCGAACGGCATGGCTTCCTGGTACGAAGTGCAGTGCTCTTTGACAGGCCAACAAAGCTCGAAGCTGGAGAACAGGGCTTGCGAAACTGGATAGCGATGTTCAATCAGGCTGTGATGAGCAATGTCCCGGACGAGAAAAAGGAGCAGGTCATACGAAAGGTGGAGGAGAAAACAAGACCCACACAATTTGCAGACGGGTATTGGTTTGCCGACTATAGGCGATTACGAATGGTGGCATATAAGGAGTAGCCACACTAAAATAAGAAAATGTGCCGGGAGCTTTTCTGAGTAAGGCGCTGCTTCTCCTCTGCTACGTGTGCCACTCGGCCGAGCCCGGAGGGCCGTTCCGGGAGGTGGGGAGGGGATGGTGGCATGCCAGCATCCCTTGTCCATCCTAGACTTCTCTGTATGTTTCCACCATCATAACCAGAGAGAACACCGAATGATGCAACAAACCTATCCCCGCAGCCCCAAAGCCCTCCTCGGTGGCATTGCCCACTTGGGGCGGTTTGTTGACAAGATTCGCTTTCGAAATGCGGGCAAGATTCAGGATTACAACTACATCACGGTCGGGTTCGATAAGGATCTCATCGACTTTCTGCAGATTGACCCGAAGGCCTTTGAACAGCGAGTGTTGGCCGGGGAAACAGACGAGGAATTGCTTGTCTGGGTGAAGACCAATAGTCGAAAACCATCCGACCAAGAGATTGCACAATGGAGCCAGGAACTCCTGTCATCCGGGCCAAAAGATGATGCCGCTCGCCAGCGGTTTCAGGGTCGTCTGCGAGAAGTATCTACCAAGCGTAGTGTGCCGCTCAGTGCTCTGCCCCCTGTTTCTACCTGGGCCGAGGTGATCGAACTCGATGAAGGGCGCTTATAGCTGGATAGGCTCTTTAGCTCCGAAGCAGATTGGCGGGTTTGGTTTTCACTTCGGCCTGTCCCGCTTTTCGCGCGAGTCTCGCGCATCTCGCAGGAATTAAGAACTCAAGACGTTCAGCGTCGATGTCGGGTGGTGAGGGCGGGTATGTGTTGCCGTTGGTGGCATGACTCCGACAAGCTCTGTGACTCGCTCACGGTCTCCTTTGCTATATCGAAGAAACTCTATTCCGAGATGGCCATCTTTACACCAGCGAACCACCGATCCCTCAACTGCAAGGGGAATCGGCTCATGCGCCACGGCTATCTGCAATGCCAGATAACTTCCTGCATTCAGCTTGATGTTGCTACGTATCTTGCAACCAGTTGGTGAGAGGTCGAGTAAGACCCCCTCTCCTGCATCGGTATCGCTTTGGATACTGGCAGGGTAGCCGACTGGAACTCGCGGACGACATCGTGGCTGCACGGCTAAAATCTCCGGGGTGACATGGTGCTTAATGTATCGGTAGAGCAAAAGAAAACTTTATGAGCGGATGACAGACCGGGGAGCGTTGTCAGCGGCCGTAACCTAATCAACCCACCCATCACCAACTTTTGGAAATCCCGTCTGGTGCACTGCCAGGCTCGCAACGTTCTCGGCAGAAGGCGGAGGCATCTGAAGAGTCTGTCGTATAAGTGTCACCAGGACTTGCTGCTCGAACGGTTTGGGAAGAAATGGGAGGTCTCCCCGGCGTATGCCGTACCCCGCCAAATCCTGGTCGATATTGCCGGACATGAGGATCACTCGCAGGTCTTTTCGTATGTGGAGGGCTCTGACAGCCAGCTCATGGCCATGTACGTGGGGAAATTGATTGGAGCTTGAGGCCAATTGAAAGCTTGGAGGAGGCAGGACGAGGTCTGTGAGCAGCAGATCTATAGGTCCCTCGTGCTGCGTACACAGTTTGAGTGCCTCTGAACTGCCGTCGGTCACGAGGACTGTAAAGCCGGCCTGCTGAAGGATTGCCTTGCATAGCTTGGTGATGGACGGCTCATCATCGACCACCAGAATGGTCGGGGCTGTAGATTGGGTGGCTGGATTCTGCGGTCCTGACATGGTGAAAGTCCTTTACTGCAGCATAGTACTGGACCGATACTCTGGCGAGAGAATTGAAGATTTTGGCAACATGGATTGGGATGAATGGAAGGGTGCCTGTTGGGCTGACAGGTTGCTCGAAGCGGAATCGAGTGATTACTTCTGGCTCGATCTGGTTTTGAGATCCTCCAACCGCTTCTTCTCCAGATTCACGTGTAGCGATTTTTCCTGGGTGATGGTGACGGCTCCTGGAGCCTGGCCCTTGGCTTTTTTTACCCACTTGCGTCTCGTATAGAGGATCTCGCCTTTGCCGCTTTTCTTCAAATCGCTATAGAGCAATGCCAGTATAGCAGCGTCCCGTATCGTTTCGGGCGGCGGATCGTTTCCCTTTTCCAAACGCACCACGACGTGAGAGCCGGGCGTGCCGCGGGCATGCAACCAGAGGTCGTCGCTCTTGGCAAGGCCGAACGTCAGCGCATCATTCTCCCGCGCGTTTCTTCCGACATAGATTGCCAGACCGTCTGATGACGTGAAGCGGCGGAACGGGCCTTGACGTTGTTCTCGTGGTTCTCTGCCGACTCGGGTCAGCTTTCGTCTGCGCATGATCGGAAGGGGCTTCTCTGGCGCCTGCCAGGTTCCCTGTTCAATTGCGATCAATTCTGCCCGCAGTAGCTCGAGTTCTTTCTGCCCTGTTTCGATCCGTGGGAGCAGTTCACGCTCCGCCGCGAGGTGCTTCCGATGCTTTCGGAAATAATCATCCATGTTGCCCTGAGGTGTCTTGGCTTGATCGAGCGGAATCGTCAGGCTGGGAAGTTCTTCATCGAAATAATCTACCAGCGTCACGTTGGTCTGGCCTTTGCGAATGATCCCGAGATTTGCCTTGATGAGTTCACCATAGCGTGCGTAAGGCTTGTATCGCTCGGCGTTTGCGAGGTCTTCGTGCCATGCCTCAATACGACGATGGAGCTTCTTGATGGATTTTTTCAGTGCCACAGCCTGTGTATTCCGCGCTGTTTCGGCAACGGAGACCGCCTCTACCTTGCGGTAATGGGCGTCGATGGCAGCTGACAGGGGAAATGGCGACTTCGGGATATTCTGAGTGAATCGGGTGCAGGTACTGTGGTGTGCATCTCGTTGCTGGTGAGCGGGAAAAACGTAGAGCTGTCCTACAGCACCTTTCAATCCGTTCAGGTCGCGCCGGATATATCCCGCGTCATCGAGCACAAGGAGATTCGCTGTCTTCCCTGTCAGCTCCACGAGCAATCTATAGAGGCCTTCTTTGGTCGTCAGTGTAAGCTGAACGATCCGGTCCTCCCGCAACTGGTCGATCTGGTCGATGTGCGCTTCCTGTAGGTGGGCACGGAGAAATTGACAGAAGGGAGAGGGTGTCGGCGGATTCTGAAAGGTGGAGGTCGTGAAGTGCAGGCGGGCTGATTCGGAGTGGCATGAGATGAGCAACCGGTGCGTCCGTCCTGGCGCTCGAACTTCCAGTACAAACGCCCGATTGGTTGGCTGGGAGATTTTTTGTATCCAGCTTCCGACTAACAGAGGGGTAATTTCATCGAGCACGTTCGAAATTTCTGTCGCGGTGAGTGCCATGAGTGGTCCCCGACCTGTCGTCGCATGGTCTGTGAAGAGTTCCACTCTACGATTCACGGCCAAAACACGCAAGCAGTTACAGCAACCATAGTGGTACCGCAATTGCTACGGATGCGGATGATCCGGCCGGTGACAGGTCTGCTACGCTTAATAGAGAAACGCCGAAGGTTTCGGAGGGAGGGCTCTATGCAGTGTACTAAATGTGACGGCCTCATGGTCACCGACAACTTGATCGACATCAAGGAGAGCAGCATTCCAATGTGGATGAAAGGATGGCGATGTGTATCCTGCGGCAATATTGTCGATCCGCTCATTCAGAAACATCGAATGAGCCAACAGGCGGAGGCCTCAACAGTCTTGGAGAAAGAAGCGACTGTGCCGAGGCTCCGTCGCGTTGCATAATGTGACGCTTTACCCTCCTCAATTCCGGCGTTCCATCTTGTTCGCCACCCTATATTATTGGACCAGCCGCTCGATGAGACCGGTCAGGGTCTAAATTTGCCGACCGGCGAATAACGGTAAATAACTCGATAGGTTACAGGTCCTGTGTGAGGCTTATTCCAGCCGGGCACTTCTTTTGCTGAAAGATCTCCACATGGTGGATTCCAAAAACAAAAGCTTCGGTGGGGCCTCGGTTAGAACCGCTTGTCGGCCTGATTGGGGCCGTGTCATCACCCTTACCTTGGCTGTGGCCTGGGCCCTGACCCTACAGGGTTGTCTTGCGGGAATCTGGGTGGCAGTGGTGGCAGTGGGTACAATGAGGAACAGCAACGTGCCAGTTGAATCGTCTGAACAATCCTGGATAGGACAGGTGACGGAGAATTCGAGGAATAGCAATGTGGCGTTTGGGCAGTTTGAGAAATCTTGGGTGGCACAACAGGGTCCATCCGGCGATGCAACCTATAGTCCGCAAGTGACGAGTGTCGCAGTCCTTCCAGTTGAGGGTGATCCTGAAATGGGTGGGTGGCTCGCGACTCTCTTGCAACAGGAAACCGCATTGCGCGTCGAATTGCCGGAGACCGTCTCGGATGGAGTCACGACAGCCGAACTCCATTCGGGGAACGCCGATGATTCCAATCGCAGTGCCCTTGCCAAAGAAGTCACGCGGGATCTGGATGTCGATACTATCCTCGTCAGCCGCGTGATCGAGTCTCCTTCTCATCCGAGCGATTGGGGATGGAGGATCGAGGGAACGCGACGGCTGTATCTGTACCTCGTGAATCGTGAAGGCCAGTTGCTCTGGAAGGATGAACTGCCCTTCATGCTGGTCAACGGTCCCCACCCACCGCTTGACAAATCCGTACAGACCGATCTAACCCGTCATGTGATGCAGCATGTGAAGATGTTGCGTCTTGATGCTCTCGGCTACCTACCGACCAAGGAGCAACGGAGAAAGTTCAAGCTTCCATCGGCGACAGTGAATCCTATCGAAACAATTCGTTGAGAGCCTACCATACGATGTGACAGGCCAAAGAACTCCGTCATAGCCATCCTTGCGCAGCCCCTTCCGCTCCGGTACAGTCTGAGTTCTTGATTTGGAGCGTGCATATCCATGCCATTGCTCGATGCGCCCTGGCTGGCTCGTCTTCAGGAGGAGTTTCGCCTGTCGATGAGGCGGCTTCTAGATGACCTCTGTCTCGAATTGGAAAGCCAATATGCAGATGTCGCGAAATCGCTAGGCTTGCCTGTGGCGTACTTTCGGTTTCTCCGGCAATTCCTCGATCGGGATTCCTATGCCCACTGGAAAGTGGTTGGCTGGATCGAAGCCCTGAATGACTTGGTCTACTTCATCGATCTGCTGCAACAGATTCGTGAGGAGCAGAGTCCTCGTGAGTTTTCGGCACAGTTGTTTGCCGAGTGCCAGGAGAAGTTTTTCGAAAACAGCTATCTAGACGATCTGTTCCCGCGTGGGATGTCACAGGCTTCGGGACTCGCGCGGCGATTGAATGAACTCTGCACACGTCTGTCTCAGGAGTTGACACAGGAATCGCTCTCTCTCGTGCCAGGCCTTCCAATGCTGTGGTGCTCCTCTCACAACATTCTGTCATGGGCTATAGATGTCCATCTTGGTCACCATTTCGAGCGGGCAGATATGTCGGGGACGATCACCATGGGGATAGAGGGCGACGCCTATGAGGCTCCTCCATCGGTGAAGAAGGCTCTCAAGCAATCGTCCGGTCAGGCCACTATTCTTGTCCAACCCCGAGCGCTCTTTCTAAAGGTCGGACTGCTGGTGGCTCCCCTATGCAGGATGAGTCATGAGGGATTGAAATGGAACTGGGCGCATCTGCCGCCGGCTGTAGCAGCGGACACTTCATCTGGATCTGTCACCGTCGGGCCTTCACTTGTTTATGGGAAAGACCGCCAACCTCGTACAGTCGCCATTACCTCAACTGATCAGGTCGCGCGAATCAGGAGGGCCTGGACGCTCATACAAGAGGCCTGGCCTGAAGGCCAGGAAGTGCTTGCATGCTTGACCGCACGGATTATTCCACTCAAGGCCAAGGGCGTCGTCAGCTTCAGCTACCGTCACAGGCCGGGACTATCCTTTATCAACTGCTTTGAACGGGACAATCTCGATTTGATCGACGATTTGATCCACGAGAATAGCCATCATCATCTCAATCTCTTGTTGCGGAAACAAATCCTCTTTCATGGAGATCGCAACCAGGAGATCTTCTATTCCCCCTGGCGTCGTAGCTTGCGTCCACTCAGAGGTATTCTCCATGCGGCCTTTACGTTTGCGATGGGAGCCATGCTCTTCGAACGGCTATCGACGTGGGTGTCCGGGCCCAGTGGTCTAACTCGGTGGAGGAGAGCAGGTCTGACCTTGCGCGATTTGCAGCGAGCCCGTTTTCGATGCCTTGAGGAGGTGGAATCCGTCCGCTATTCAATCCGCGATTTGGAACACGCCGGTTGGCATCTCAAGTGGCTCACCGGCTCAGGCCAACGATTGGTCAAGCAGTTGGCGGAATCGATCGAGCAAGTCGAGCGCAATATCGCTCCCCACAAAAAGAAAGTCCTCGCCTCCACGTTCGGTCCAGCCTTTCGCCGTCATGTGGAAGAACTGCAGAAGGCCCGCCGGACATACGGACCGGTGCATCTCGGGAAAGTAGAGTAGTGCTACTCCGATTGGATCTACTTGCTTGGCACTTTTGCTCCTTTCCGTCTGGCTTCCGAAAGACCGATCGCGATCGCTTGCTTTTTGCTTGCGGTGCGTTTCCCGCTCCTTCCGCTCTTCAAACTTCCTTGTTTCAATTTGTGCATCGCTCGCCCAACCGACTTCTGTGCGGCTTTTCCATATCGTGGCATAGATTCATCCTTTCATCATGCGTTAGACTTTGCCCCGCCAAGCACCGCTCTCCTGTCTGCGCTCCTCGATATATGTCTTGAACCGTTCCAGATCTTCCTTGACACGGAGCTCCACTGCCCCTAATTCATCTCCCACATTATCCAATACACCCTCAGGCTCATAGGCGATGTGTAGATTGATCTTCGACTTCTTTTCAGAACCGGTTCAAAGGTTACGGTTCCTTGATTCGTTGCACCGCCTATCGTTTTCCAGGCGATCTGTTGATCCGGCGTCTGGGCGGTGATTTCTGCATCCCACTCCTTCTCGCGTCCCCCGATGTCCGCTTTCCAGTGAAGATGCTTGGCATCCAGCTGACGCACTTCTTTGATCCCCTTCATGAAACGAGGAAATTCTTCAAACTGCGTCCACTATTTGTAGGCGGTCTTTACCGGCACGTTCACCTCAATCGATGTGATGATGTTTGACATAGGTGCTCCTATTCAGCGTTATAAATTGATTATGTTGACGATCCAGATTAGCCAACCATGTTCTCGATGACGTTTTTTTACTCTATATGAGGAAACGGAAGAGCAAACACGCGGAAAGCCCCTAGTGCGCCGTCGCGGGGTAAATCTAGGGAGAACCCGAGTGTGCATGATCCGGTCCACTGATAAGATAGCCGGATCAATTTTGAGACAGAGGGAACCTTATGGGCAGCACATTACCGAGGGAAATCATTCATAGTCATGCACGATCCGGATATCACTTGGATATGGGGGCGAAAGTGGTTCCAGGGGGAGTGCTGTTCCGCCTGTGGGCACCGAAAGCGGCGCGTGTGGACGTGGTGCTGAACAAAGGCGAAATTATTCAATGCCTCGAACCTGAAGCAGATGGTTGGTGGTCCGGGATGGTGACCACGGCATCGGATGGTATGACCTACCAGTATCAGCTCGATGGCAAACAGCTCTGTCCCGATCCTTGCTCGCGTTTTCAACCGAACGGTCCTGATGGACCTTCACAGATCGTCGACCCGTCCACATATCAATGGCAGGATGAGGGCTGGCAAGGCATTCACATGCATGGCCAAGTGATCTATGAACTCCATATTGGGACATTTACACATGAGGGAACCTTCGAAGCCGCCATGACTCAGTTGGACGAACTTAAAGCTCTTGGCATCACCGTGATCGAGGTGATGCCGGTCGCAGAATTTCCCGGTCGGTGGAACTGGGGCTACGATGGAGTGGATCTTTATGCCCCTGCTCATGTCTATGGCGATCCCCATGCGCTCAAGCGTTTCGTGGATGCGGCCCATCGCCGGGGACTCGCAGTGATTCTCGACGTCGTATACAACCACTTGGGCCCCGAAGGCAATTATCTTCAGTGCTTTAGCGATGATTATTTCACGGATCGATATGACAATGAATGGGGGAAGGCGCTCAATTTCGACGGGCCCGCAGCTCCCTCTGTCCGGCAGTTTTTCATTGAGAATGCATGTTATTGGATTTCCGAATTCCATCTAGATGGACTTCGATTGGATGCGGTTCATGCAATTCACGATTGCAGTCCTGTGCATGTCATCGCCGCACTGTCCCAAGCGGCTCGACGCGCCGCAGGGGAACGATCGATCATTTTGATTGCCGAATGTGAACCGCAGTGGATCCATTGCATTCAACCGATCGAGGAAGGCGGATGGGGTCTGGATGGAATCTGGAGCGAAGATTTCCATCATGCCATGCGCGTGGCAGCAACGGGTCGGAGTGAAGGCTACTATACTGACTATCGTGGAACACCCCAGGAGCTTATCTCCTGTGTGAAAAGAGCCTTTCTTTATCAAGGCCAACGATACCAGTGGCAGCAGAAGCCGCGAGGGACGGTTGTCGCGAACGAGCCGGCGGAGGGTTTCGTCTTCTTTATTCAGAATCATGATCAGGTTGCCAACCAGTTATGTGGAGACCGTCTTCACACCAAGACCAGTCCAGGACTCTATCGAGCCTTGACCTCCTTATTGCTACTGTCTCCACAAACACCCATGTTGTTTATGGGACAAGAGTTCTGTGCCTCCGCCCCATTTTCATTCTTTGCCGATTTTCCTCCAGGTGATTTGGCCGAGATGGTGCACAAGGGTCGAAAGGAATTTCTTGCTCAATTTCCCAGCTACGCATCAAGCACGGCTCAGGCATCAATGCCAAATCCCTGTGATCCGGGGGTCTTTGAACGCTCGAAGCTCGATGTGTCGGAGCGACGCATGCATGCTGAATGCTATGCGCTTCATCGGGATTTGCTCCGTCTAAGACACGAAGACCCTGTCATTGCCAAACAGGCTCGCGAAGCGATCGATGGCGCCGTCATCGGACAGACAGCATTTGTTCTACGTTATACAGGGGGAATGGGTGACGACCGCCTGCTCCTGATCAACCTAGGACCTGATCTTCTGTATCAACCGGCCCCGGAACCCTTACTCGCTCCGAGTCCCGGAAGGGCATGGTCGTTGGTATGGTCCAGCGATGCGCCAGGTTATGGCGGTCCCGGAATCATTGAGCCTCTGACCGAACAAGGCTGGAGCCTGCCAGGAGAATCAGCAGTCTTGTATGCCACGACAGCAAAGAGAACTGAGCCGGTGTAGATTCAACGAACATATGACTATCACGATCCCGCGCGACGTCCTCCCCGATCAGAACGCATGGCTTTCCAAAGAATGGTTAGTTACGAACGGTCTTGGCGGATACGCCTCAGGGACCTTATTGGGTGCGCCGACACGCCGGTACCACGGAATGTTTGTGCCAGATTTACCTTCTCCGTGGGGGCGAACCGTCATGATTCCTCGGCTCGATGAAGAAGCCGTGATAGAGGGGACATCATTTTTCTTAAGCGGTGTAGAATTTGAGGATCGAGTACAGAGCGATCTTCCTCAACTTCTGATTGAATTTGTTCGAGACTGGCAAACGCCTGTTTGGCGGCTGGCCCTGATGGGACGTCGCATAGAAAAACGAGTTCTCATGCCGTATGGTCAAAATTCAGTCTATGTCGAGTACCGTTTGTTGGAGGGAGAATCGCTCCAACTCAAACTCCGTCCTTTTGTCACTTTTCGCATGCTCGGTGCTCGTCTCAGTGAAGCACAATCCCCACCCCTCTCGTTCTCCTTCTCCATCCTCGATGGAGGATGCGAAATGCAGCTTTGTGACAATGCCCCTCCGCTAAAGATGTGTCTCAGGCCGCAAACGGGCGAGTTCATCACGGAACATTGTGCGAGCCTCGGTGTGTGCTATCGAGTGGATCGGGAGCGGGGGTCCGAATATCGCGAAGACCTTGCAAGCCCAGGCTATTTCACTGCCGAACTGACTTGTGACCGTTCCATTGCATTTGTCGCGAGTACGCAATCCTGGGACCTGCTGGCTCGTGAAACACAAGACATTGTTGAGACGGAAGCACGGCGTGTGAAAGGATTGTTGGCACACCTGGACCCAGAAGGACCGGACGATCTTGAACGTTGGCTGACGTTGGCAGCAGACCAATTTATCGTGCTCCCAGGGTCGAGAGTGGAAGAACACACGGTCATGCATGAAACGGCCGATCAAGCACGCACCGTCATTGCCGGGTACCATTGGTTTACCGACTGGGGCCGGGACACGATGATCAGTCTCGAAGGCCTCACGCTGTGTACGGGGCGGTACCATGAAGCACGATCGATATTACGGACATTCGCTCGTTATGTAGAAGGTGGACTACTCCCCAATCTTTTTCCCGAAGGACAGCGGAAAGCGCTCTATCACACCGCTGATGCAACACTGTGGTATTTTCATGCGTTGGATCGTTACTACAAGGTCACAAACGATCTCGAAACCTTGCACAATCTGTACCCGGTCGTTCGGTCTATCCTGGAGCACCACATTAAAGGGACACATTTTGGCATCGGGGTCGATGAGGAAGACGGGCTTTTGCATGCCGGCGCAGAGGGATATCAATTAACCTGGATGGATGCAAAGGTGGACGACTGGGTGGTGACACCCCGTCGAGGGAAGCCGGTTGAAATTCAAGCACTTTGGTATAACGCTCTGTGCTGTATGACCCAGTGGGCAGCTCTCGTCGGAGATTCATCGGACCAGTGGAAAGCCCTCTCCTCGCAAGCGGCGCAGTCCTTTAATCGACGCTTTTGGTATCACGAGGGGAGCTATCTTCTAGATGTCATCGATGGCGAGAAGGGCAACGATTCAAGCCTTCGCCCTAACCAACTTTTGGCGGTCTCCTTGGAGAATCCGATCCTCAATCAAAACAGGTGGCAGGCCGTGGTTGATATCGTGGCCAAGAAACTTTTGACACCCGTCGGATTACGGAGCCTCGATCGGGATCATCAAGACTACAAACCAAGATATTTCGGGGACCTTCGTGCGAGGGATGCGGCATATCATCAAGGAACGGTATGGGTCTGGGTAATCGGGCCCTTTATTGATGCATGGCTGAAGGTCTATCCTGATATCAAAGTAGCCCGAACCATGCTTGACGGATTTAGCGCACATTTGCTTGAACAAGGGATCGGCACTCTCAGCGAAGTGTTTGACGGTGACCCGCCGTACCTTCCAAGAGGATGCATTGCCCAAGCCTGGAGCGTCGCAGAGGTCCTCCGAGTATGTCGGGCCACGCGCGCTCTACCTTCTGCACCGTCTCACTTCTGAGCCGATAACTCTAGCAGGCTGTTGATAAAGTCCGCCAGCGTCGTTCTCGCGGCGCTCAGAGGCTCAACGTACTACGGAGAGTACACTTCGCCTCATCGCTTGCTGCGGCCTTGCTGGACGGCCTTTCTGAATAGCCTGCGATGGCTTCTGAACCGGTCTGCGGTTCCAGACCGTGCGTGGCTGTTCTGCTCAAGTAGTTTGTCAATATACTGCTAGGGAACTCTCCAGCCTCTGAGGGTCTCGACCATTCGCCTTTTCTTCCAGAGCCTGTCGTATCAGTATCTCACGGAGCAGCATTTCCAGCTCCTGATGCATCAACTGGATGCTGGATTCAAGTTGTTGGAGCATGGCTTCGCGGACATGTAATTCTTCGCTGTCATAGAGGCCCCCGGACCCGAACAGTAAGGCGATCCGTTTTTTTTCGCGAAATGATCCCACCTCTCCGAGCTTCCCCTCTTCCTGCCACGTCTGCAACATGACATCTCGGAGGCTGTGGCTTTCGAGACCCCGGATACCTGGTTCCGTCAGAAACCGCCAGGCTCGGGGGGAAAAGAACTCCGACTGGGGTGAGCCGTTCCAGACGGCCGCCAGATGATTACGAGGATGACTGAACTCCTGCCGTACCTTCGTGAAGTTGGCAGAGGTGCCGAACAGAACTTCCAATGCGCCGCCAGTCACAGAGGCGATATTGCCTGTATCGCCCGCTCCCGTGGCCATGCTGATTCCGCCTGACAGAATGTTAGCAAGTCCACCGAAGATCACGCCTAAGATAGTTTGTGAGGTTGTGCGTGTCGTTTGAATATGCGCGAGCCGATCGTGAACCTGATCGGCCCGCTGAACCTCGCATTCAATTTCAGCGACGAGGCCGGATACTTCGAGGGTGGCCAAAACCAAGCGTATTAATACCTTCTGTCGGATAGGGTCGATCACGGCGACGGGGGCTTGCTCAACCTCCAATCGCGCCATTCGATTGAGTAGTGGCAAGAGATCCATAACTTCGGCGATGTGGACTGCGATCGGAGAATAGAGTTTGACCGCCGCATCTTTCTCAACCGCTTCGTTGGATGCCTGCGGCTGTTCGCCTTCTATAGACGGATTGCGAACTTCTGGAGAAACCGATACGCATCGGCGGTCGAATGTATAGGTGCTGGCAGGAGGAGGCAAGGTAGAGGCACAACCAACGGTCATAAGGACCAACAGAAGCATTGGCCACCATATGTATCGTCGCATAATCGTATTCTCCTTGTTAAAAGGCAGAGCGGTCACGCTACTAGGGCTTCCCCCAGGAGGACCTTATCGAGAGCTCCAATAGACTAGAGGAAACCCTAAGATACATTGGCATGCAGCAGCCTAGGCGTCGTCTACTGTTTTTTGCGGAAGCCATTAGTCTGGCGCATATTGCGCGATGCGTCACATTGGCTCAATCGCTCGATTCTGCACGGTATGAAGTACATCTCGCCTGCGATCCTAGATATCTAGCCTTATTCGGCGAACTAGGATTTCCTATTCACCCGACCCGCTCGATCAGTAGTGAGACCCTGTATCATCGCCTTGCTCAGGGCAGTCCCCTCTATACTGCCAGGGAGCTTCACGGGTATGTACGAGACGATCTCCGGATAATGGCGAAGTCCCAGCCCGATCTCATCATTGGAGATTTCCGTCTTTCACTTTCTGTGAGCGCGCGGGTATCCATGATCCCTTATGCGTCGGTTACCAATGCGTATTGGAGCCCCTACGCCAGGCCGAAATATGTTGTTCCTGAATTAGCCATTGCCAGGCGATGTGGACCTCGATTGGCCCAAAGCATATTCAGTCTTCTCCGCCCTTGGGTGTTCGCACAGCATGCCTATGCACTGAATAAAGTGCGACTGGATTATGGCATGCCTGCCATAGGTTATAACCTCAATCGAATATTTTCAGAGGCAGATTTTACCTTCTACCCGGACTTGCCTCATTTGGTTCCGACAATCAACCCGCCTTCTCACCATTGGTATATCGGGCCGGTGATCTGGTCTTTCAATAAATTGCCATATTGGTGGACATCTTTATGTCACAGCATTCCCACCGCCTACGTCACCATGGGAACATCTGGGAGCATAAAGATAGCGCGGATGGTTGCACACTCACTTGCGCGTGATGGTTGGCAAGTATTGTTGGCGACGGCCGACGCCGGCAACAAAACCGGTTGGATGGACGGGATATGGGTGGACAATTACCTTCCCGGCCTGATGGTAGCAGAGAGGGCTGATCTCGTGGTTTGCAATGGGGGCAGCGGAGCCGTGTATCAAGCCTTGGCGGCAGGAACTCCTATATTAGGAATTCCGATGAATCTCGACCAGTATCTCATGATGGGTTACCTTCGGCGATCTGCCGCGGGAGACTATCTACGAGCTGGCCTCGCCACCTCTGAATCAGTCATGCACATGGCTCGCCGCATGATCGAATCCGGAAGCTATAAGAGTAGAGCCGTTCAACTGAAGGACCAAATGCTTCGTTATCGGACGGGTGATCGGTTCCAAGCAGGCCTTGATCATATACTACATCTCGACCAGGTAGCCCCATTCAATCCTCATCCTGTCAATCCTCATCCTGCCGCTTCTGCTCAAGGTGGTTCTACGGCGGGCTTGCTCCCTACATTGGCGCCGGACCGCTGCTCGGATCCCTCCATGTCAACATGGTAGGTGTCTCGTCACTGTAGGGGCAACTAGGGTCTTTCCCCATTGGTACGAACCTATGAGTTCGATAGATTGGGGATCCTCCCTCCTAGATCGGGAGAAACGAAGGAGATACTATGCCAATTGAAGCGCAACGACCCTGTCAGACCTTTATGATCGCCATAGCGGCTGTGAGCATCTTAACCATCGGAGGGTGTTTCAGTGATGAGGCCATGTCACAGCAACCTCCTCTGTCCAAAGCAGAGAAACGTTCATCGAAGGTCAATCACCATGAGTCCATGGCCGACACGAAGAAAAAAGGGTTCGATGGGGTGGATTTTTCATATGACCTGTTCGGCGCTCCATCGGGACAGGACCCGGCGAAAATCGCGGAACAGGCCAAAGCGAAGGATATGGCCGAGAAACCAGGAGTGATGGCCAAGCAGAAGCAATTGCTGGCTGAACGGTATAAGCTTCAATGCCGCGCCCTGCCGGCCGTGACCATGACGAACGGAAAATCGCAGCCCATCGGCCCCGTGACCCAGTTGAAAAACGGGCTCACCTGGGACAAGCTTGGCGGCCTCGAGGCAGAGGAGATTAAAAGTAAGAATCTGTTCCCCGCAGGCTTTCAGCGCTTGCCGCATGTGAAACACGAAGTCGGCGGCATGGTGTTCCCATCCCTGCAAATTAAACAGTTTCCGCGGCTTGAGCGATTTGATGTGGAATTCGATCTGCCGGAGTGTTTTCTCCCAGAATTTCCCCCGCCCATTTATCTGACGACGCACCCCGAATTGGGCGATGTCTCTCAGGGAGAAGTGTTGGATGCCGAGAACTTCGATCGACTATTTCGGGGCCTCGTCACGCCCGTCCAACTCGACGGACTCCGGCTCCTGGTGACCCAATTTCCCCAAGAAGAATTCAATGCGACGCCTGATCGAAAATCGGCGAAACCGAGCTTGGGCGTCTCCTGCCTTGACTGTCATGTGAATTTTCATTCAACCGGGCAGTTTCACTTGAACCCTGATACGAGACCCCAGTCGGACCGGTTACGTCTCGACACGACCAGCCTTCGGGGTCTGTTCAACCAGCAAATCCATGGATCCAAGCGCAGTCTTCGCTCCGTCGAGGATTTCTCCGAGTTTGAGCAACGGACGGCGTATTTCAATGGCGATCCGATCCGCGCCATGAAAAAAGGCATCAACATGATTGATCGTCTTCAAGTCGCCCATATGGCTCAAATGCAAAATATGATCGATTTTCCTCCTGCCCCCAAGCTCGACCCCATGACCGGCAGGCTGAATCGCAAACAGGCGAGCGAGCAAGAAATGCAAGGTGAAGATTTATTTTTTGGCAAGGCGGGCTGCGGGAGGTGTCATCAGCCGCCGGCCTATACCGACCATATGATGCATGATTTGAAGCTGGAACGTTTTGGAGCGGAAGCGGACGGGCCGATCAAGACCTTTGTGCTGAGAGGCATCAAAGATTCTCCCCCATACTTACATGATGGCCGGTTGCTCACCCTCGAAGATGCCGTGGAATTTTTCAATATCATAGGGGGAACCCAGTTAACCGAAGCCGAGAAACATTCTCTCACGGCCTTCTTACGGGCGTTATAGCGACGTATTTTCCGCCGGTTATCGGCGCGATTTGGATGAGGACCCACTGTCACTTCCCAATGGGCCCCGTGCTGCCCTTCCATTTACCTGGACCTTGACCAAGCGGGGAGGCGGGAATAGAGTCTTTGCATGCGACGCACACTGATCGCGACCTCCCGGCAGTTAGGCAGCGTCCCCACTTTGTCCTTTGCCTGTGCCTGCCTTATGCTTCCGGTTCACCTGTCATTGGCGCAGCCCTCGACGGATCAAGGTGTCTGGCGCACGGCAGCGCCGGCACCGACGAAGCGGACGGAGGTCGGTACGGCGGCCGTGCGAGATAAGATCTACATGGTAGGCGGTTTCGAGCGCCCCAGTTTTAGTAATGTAATGGATCTCGCGGTTACGCCGTCGCTTGAGGAATATGACCCTTCCACAGATCGATGGACATCGAAAACTCCCATGCCCGTTGGGCTGCATCATGTCGGGGTGGGTGTCGTAGAGGGTCGACTCTATGTCATCGGCGGATACAAGCACGTGGGACTGAATGTGTGGAACCCCGTTGCGACGGTCTATGCCTATGATCCGGCCACGGATACTTGGGTGGAACGAGCGGCTATGCCGACCGCACGCGGTGCATTATCCGTCACCGTTCACGAAGGGAAACTGTATGCCATCGGGGGCTACGACCGGACGGCCAACAGCGCAGCGGTCGAGGTCTATGACCCGGCGCGGAACTTCTGGGCTTCGCGCGCGCCGCTGCCTACCCCGCGTGATCATTTGGCGACTGCAACCGTGTCCGGGAAAGTATATGCGATCGGCGGACGACTGAATGGCAACTATCATCTGAATCTCGCCATCATGGAAGTGTACGATCCCGTCACAGACAGCTGGACCCACGTCGCGGACCTTCCGACTGCCCGCAGTGGAATCACGGCGGCTGAAGTCGCCGGTCGGATCTATGTGTTCGGCGGCGAAGGCGGGGACGGGACATTCCGTGAAAATGAGGCATATGATCCGACACGAGATACCTGGCAGCCTATGGCGCCAATGCCGACAGCACGGCACGGTCTCGGGTCGGCTGTCGTGGATGGACGTATCTACGTCATCAGCGGGGGGCCGACTCCCGGCGGTTCCTTCAGCAATCTCAATGAAGTCTTTACACCCCCGAAACCTATCGCCAACAATTGAAAGAGTGGCATACCAGGCGGGCCAACTGTCGGTGGACTTACCCGGGCCATCAGATAACACGTCGCCAAATTTAAAGTCGATACCACGCCGAGTTCGGATCCACTGAAAATGTCGTCATGATCTTTGACCAATGCAGGCTATATTCCCCCATCCTCATTGAACGATCACACCCTCTCTCCCTCAATACTCTAGATCAGCCTGGAAAAAAACCTTCTTCATACGAGGGATACTCCTAGCTGTGGAGGCGACTGAGTGATGGCATGTTTTTGAAAAAGGCTCTCCCAAACCTATAACCCAATCTATGAAGGAGGATCCATGCAGACCAAAACAAACCCGCTTCTTGCCATGTTAAAGGACGACCATAAAAAAGTGAAAAAACTTTTCGAGGAATACAAAGGTGCGAACTCGCGAAAACAACAAGAAATTGCCGATACCGTCGTTCACGAGCTCGAAGTGCACGCGGCCTTGGAAGAGGAACTGATCTATCCGGCCATACGGGAGGAGATCGATGAGGATGAACTCATGAACGAAGCGACTGAAGAGCATCATCTTGTGCATGTGCTCATTGGCGAATTGAAAAAACTCGATCCGAGCGACGAGAGTTTTTCGGCCAAGTTTACCCTGTTGGGCGAGCTCGTAAAGCATCATGTGAAGGAAGAAGAGGGAGAAATGTTTCCGAAGGCACAAAAGGCCGATCTTGACTGGGACGCACTGAATGAAGATGTGCACGAACGGAAAGAACAATTGACCGCCAAACTAACCGCTCGTTCTTAGAACGGAGTTTGAAATTATGAGCCATAACTGAAAGGAGACTATGATGAACTCGAGGCACATATACGCCATAAGCATCATAGCCACAGGACTCATTATATGGAGCGGGGGACCGGCGACAGCTTCCGGTTCTGAGGAACCGGGCGGAGACCTGGCCAGCGGATACACGAACGAGGTATTCAGTGGGACCCCGGACCTTAATTCACCTGGAGGGACGAAGGCTGCTGGTTCCTCGAACTCTAAAGCGATCAAGGGCGAAGTATTGCGCATTGAGGGCGATCAATATTACGTTGGGGGAGAAGATGGGAAGGAAGTGGGTTTGCATATTGACAGCACAACTCAAAAGACCGGAGATATTCAGACAGGAGATCGTATTGAAGCGCAGGCGAACGAGCAGAGTCATGCGCTGTCGATACGTTCGGCCCCTACGACGGATCATCGGAACCAACATTCATCCCAGTAAGACCTGAGCGACCCCCTGTCTGTGCCTCCTACCAACCGATGCGGAATCTGAAAACGATGGCTCGCTTCCGAGAGGAAGCGGGCCTCACGATTTACGAATTACGGTTTCCCCTCCTAACGTAGGATACCGCTTGCGGTGCGTACCTCGGTACAATCCTCCGATACGGAGGCTGTGATGGCATCCTCTCACTACTCTCGGACCTATCATCGGTTCCCGCTCCGCTATCCCGTCATTTACGGCGGGGCTCCGTTTGTCGGAGAAGGTATCCTGAACAACTTGTCGTTGATGGGCTGCTCCATCCTAAGCGATCGAGAGGTCCTCTGCGGCAGCCAAGTGCGTGTCAGTGTCCTGCTCCCCAATCAGACGCAGGCACTGTCAATCGATCTTGGGACGGTTAAATGGGTCCAGGGCAAAGAATTCGGAGTGGAGTTTCTCCACCTGCCCCTCGAGGCGAGGAAACGTCTGAACAATGCTCTGCGAGGTGAACTCATCAACTTGCTTAAGGGCCGTTCCGCCAGAAACGAAGTGCCGGAATTACTCAATCGGGTGAGCTAGGCATTAGGTTGTGCATTGATCATTTATCCGGTTTGCCGGCTCTCATGAATTCGAGCTTCAGCCAGAAATCATGTACCCCTCCGTCATACTGACGAGGGACCGGGCATTCTGAATGTGTGTTGCTGTTTCGGGTGCACAAAGACCACATCGCCTTGTCGAAGATTCAGCTCGCGATATCGCTCTTTGGTGAGTTCGACTTCAATGGTCTGAGACGAGTCCTTCGACATTAGCTCGATCCGGACTCGCGATCCGGCGGCGATGATAAATCGCACCGTCGCTTCCAGCTGGGTATTTGTGGTCCGGTCCCGGCTAAGTTCCAGATCGTGCGGGCGGACAAAGGTGACTTCGTGTTCGCCCGAAGAGTCTTCCCCTCCGGGAATTTCCCTCTGCGTCTCTTCGTGCAGGGCCTCTCCGTGAGAAATCCGGCCATGAAACACGTTGACATCGCCGAGGAAGCGGTAGACGAACGGTGTGGCCGGGTGCTCATAGACTTCCTCCGGTGTGCCGGTCTGCTCGATATGTCCCTGGTGCATGACCACGACACGGTCTGCCGCTTCTAAGGCCTCTTCCTGGTCATGCGTCACGAGGATACTGGTGATGTGCAATTCATCATGAAGTCGCCGGAGCCAGCGTCTCAGCTCCTTTCTGACTTTCGTATCCAATGCGCCAAAGGGCTCATCGAGCAGGAGCATTTTCGGCTCTACGGCCAGCGCTCTGGCCAGGGCCACGCGTTGACGTTGCCCTCCGGAAAGCTGGTTCGGGTAGCGGTCGGCCATCGCCTGCAGCTGTACCAATGCCAGCAGTTCGTCGACCTTCTTCTGGATCAGGTCCGGAGAGGGCCTTTGCGCACGGGGAAGCACTCTCAGCCCAAACGAGACGTTTTCTGCGACGGTCATATGCCGAAATAACGCGTAGTGCTGAAAGACGAACCCGACGCGGCGGTCGGTGATCTGCTGGTCCGTGACCTCATTGCCATGCAGGAGAATCTTCCCCTCGTCGGGCCTTTCCAAGCCGGCCAGAATTCTGAGCAGGGTAGTCTTGCCGCAACCGGAGGGGCCGAGGAGGGCGATGAGCTCTCCTGTTTGTACGTGGAGGCTCACGTCATTCAGAACGGTGAACGAGCCGAATCGTTTGGTGACGTGATCGACTTGAATGCTCAAGATGGACTCCCCGGCTGCGGGCTCCATGCAGGCTCGTGCGCCGGTCGTGAATGAGCGGATTTTCGTTCGATGATTGTTTTCACGACGAGCGTCACAATGGCCAACAGGGTAAGGAGCGAGGCCACTGCGAAGGCCCCGACGGCGTTATATTCGTTGTACAGGATCTCGACATGCAGCGGCAACGTATTGGTCAGCCCTCGAATATGACCCGACACGACGGAGACCGCTCCAAATTCTCCCATGGCCCGTGCGTTGCAGAGGATGACGCCATAGAGCAGGCTCCACTTGATATTCGGGAGCGTGACATGGGTAAAGGTCTGCCATCCCGACGCGCCCAAGGTGAATGCCGCCTCTTCTTCTTCCCGTCCTTGCGATTGCATCAGCGGGATGAGTTCGCGCGCGATAAAGGGCACGGTGACAAAGATCGTGGCGAGCACGATACCAGGTAATGCAAAGATGATTCTGATGTCGTGCTCGATCAGCCAGGGACCCACCCAACCTTGTGCTCCGAAGAGCAGCACATAAATCAATCCAGAGATCACGGGGGACACGGCCAGCGGGATGTCGATGATGGTGATGAGCAGTTGTTTCCCGATGAATTCGAATTTGGCGATGGCCCAGGCTGCGGCAACCCCGAACACCAGGTTCAGCGGAACGGCCAGGGCTGCAGCGATGAACGTGAGGCGAATAGCCGCCAGCGTGTCAGGATCCTGAAACGGAGCGAGGTAGCTCTCAAGTCCGTTTTTCAATGCCTCGGCAAAGACGGCTGCGAGCGGGACGAACAGGAAGAGTGTCAGGTATCCCAGAGCCAAAGCAATGAGTGTCCAGCGGACCCACTTGCTTTCGCCGGTCAATGAGGCCTTCCAATCCTCGTCTCGTGCCTTGGTCATCTCAGCTGCCATGCGCGGTTCTTTCTAACGAGCGGTGTGGCGCGAGCTGCTCCACCATTGAAGGAGATTGATCATGAGGACGAGCAGAAACGAGGCAACCAGCATGACGACTCCCAGCGCGGTGGCTCCCGCATAATCGTATTGCTCGAGCTTTGTCATGATCAACAATGGTGTGATCTCAGATTTGAGCGGCATGTTGCCCGCGATAAAGATGACCGAGCCGTATTCTCCGACGGAGCGTGCGAATGCCATCGCCATGCCGGTCAGTAGGGCAGGCCACAGCTCCGGCATGATCACGGCCCGGATCGTTTGCCACCGGTTGGCTCCCAGTGTCGTGGCGGCTTCCTCCACTTCTTTGTCCAGATCTTGCAGCACCGGTTGAACAGTTCGCACCACGAAGGGCAATCCGATAAAGGTGAGCGCGACGAGAACCCCCAAGGGTGTAAAGGCGACTTTGAGGCCCAGTGGCTCTATAACTTGTCCGATCCATCCGTTTGCCGAATAGATGGCAGTCAAGGTGATTCCTGCGACGGCCGTCGGCAGGGCAAAGGGAAGATCTACGAGCGCGTCCACGATCGAACGGCCGGGAAAGCGGTATCGCACAAGGACCCAGGCAACCACCGATCCGAAGAAGCCGTTGACTAAGGCTCCCAGGAACGAGGCGCCGAATGTCAGCTGATAAGAAGCCAGCGCGCGTGGTTCCGTCACCGTGTGCACGAATTGCTCCCAGGTCAAGGTGCTCGTCTTGAAGAAGAGGCCGCTGAGGGGGATCAACACAATCAAGCTGAAATAGAACAGCGCAAACCCCAGCGTCAGGCCGAATCCCGGAAGGACGCTGGGTTGCTTCAACACTAAGGTCATTGGTCTCATCGACTTTACTTGGGGCCCTTCAAATAGATTTGATCGAAGGTGCCGTCATCGGCAAAATGCGTCTTGTGCGCCTTCTGCCAGTCGCCAAATAACTCCTTCAATGTAAACAAATCCACCGCCGGGAACGTCGTAGCATACTTGGCCGCGACTGATTTGAGTTGCGGCCGGTAGAAATTTTTACCGGCGATGTCCTGGCCTTCTTCAGAATACAGATATTCGAGATAGGCTTGAGCGACTTGCCTGGTGCCTCGTTTGTCCACAATCTTGTCTACAAGACTCACCGTTGGCTCTGCCAGGATACTGAGCGGTGGCACGACGAGGTCGAACTTGTCTTTGCCCGCGCCTTTGGTACTCAGCAAGACCTCATTCTCCCAATTAATCAGGATGTCACCGATGCCCCGTTCTACAAACGTGGTGGTCGCGCCACGGGCACCGGAGTCGAGCACCGGCACATTCTTAAAGAGACGCGAGACAAAATCTTTCGCTTTGGCTTCGTCGCCACCCGACTGTTTCAGGGCATAGCCCCAGGCAGCCAGATAGTTCCAGCGGGCGACACCTGAGGTCTTTGGATTCGGGGTTATAACAGAAATCCCTGGTTTGACCAAATCGTCCCAATCCTTAATGCCTTTGGGGTTGCCTTTGCGGACCAGAAACACGATTGTCGAGCTGTAAGGCGCGCTCTCGTGGGGAAGACGACTCTGCCAGTCTGCTGGGAGCAGCTTCGCCTTATCGGAGATGGCGTCTATATCATAGGCCAGCGCCAACGTCACCACGTCTGCCTCCAGGCCATCGATGACCGCGCGAGCCTGTTTGCTCGAACCCCCGTGTGACTGCTTGATGGTGACCGCCTGCCCGGTCTTGGCCAGCCAGTGCTTGGCGAAGGCCGCGTTGAACTCCTGATAGAGTTCGCGCGTCGGATCGTACGAGACATTGAGGATGGAGATGGCATTACCGGCTTGGGCAGAAGGATGAAGCCACAGGGTGCCGCTCAGGAGAAAAAGTACGAGAAGGAACTGTTTGAATCTCATGATCATGTCCTTTCAACAAGCAATGCTCGAACGGTCTTTCACCGCACCTGGATTGTTACTGCCGGTTGTACGGTCACTGTCTCTGAAGCTCCTAACGGAAGCGTTTCCCGTCGCGTTATTTTGCGGGCGGAACAGTCAATGCAGCAAGTGCCTCTTTATACGAAATCTGCAATTCTTCCCGCTGGTCCGGCGCCCACAAACGGGATGAGCTAGACCAGATCAGAAACTCCTCTGGCTCGAAGGTCACATCGTATACTGCCGAAGCCTCCGGAACATTCGGCAGTTGCCGCTCGTACTTGCTGATGTCCGGTCCAGGGCCATGGCGGGTGTGCACATCGCTGATTGTCAGGCGCAAAATAGGCCCTTGAATGGATATCCAGCCCGTGGTTGTTTCCTGATCTCCCTGATCCGTGGCGTGACTTAAATTGAAGTAGACACGGTCTGTCTCGTCAGCCAGAGACAGGGCCGTTGAAATGGGCCCCGCCAACACGGCGATTTCCTCCTTTCGGAACGCCCTGGTTCGATCGGATTGACCGAACAGCAGACGGTGAACGATGTTCCGCCGTTCCGATGCGCGGACCCCGCGGAGCAAGGTACCGACTTCCGCAGCCGTCAGCGTGACGGGATGTGTGTTAGAGGCCGAGTCAGGGTCCTGCTCCAATCGGACTGTATTCAGTCCCGCCTCGAGAATCGTTCTCGTCGACGTGACAGGCTGGCTTGCGCAACCGGAAGCGATGGATATGCCGACGATGACTAACAGCACGCGCAGTTTCCAAGCCGGCCACTGCGTCCAAGTGTTCTGGTCGTGATTCATTATTGTCCCTCCCGTCGTTGAGCGATCCCGCCTTGTGAGGTGATGCGATCGAACCCATGGTCTTGCAAGATGACTTGTACCTTAGGCGTCTCTAAAAAACTAATGAAGTCCCCAGCAGCCGGGATATTCTTGGCGGTCCAGACTGCTGCGACTCCGTAGTGGACCGGCTGATGCGAGTCCTTGGGGGCCTCTTCGATAATGCGGATCTTCTTATTCGATACGGCATCTGTTCGGTAGACAATGCCGAGATCGGCTTCGCCCTTGGAGACCAGATCCAGGACGGCCCGTGAATGCTCGCCATAGACAAATTGCGACCTCAGTTTCGAATCGAGCTTGCTGTACTGGAGGAACTGAGTCGCCACTTTTCCTACCAACGAGGTTTTCGGGTCACCGAGGGCGATGTGCTGGACAAGGGCGGGTCGAAGGTCTTGAACCGAAGCCACCGACGATGGGAACTCAGGGCCGGCGATCAAGACCACCGAGGTACCGGCATAAGCACGTTTTGTCCCTTGAATGACGAGGCCTTTCTTCTCGAGTTGGTCGATTTCCTCAACCTGCGAAGGGAGAAATACATCGATCGGCGCACCCTCTTCGATTTGTTTGCCGAGGGTTTGAGACGGCCCATAGATGACTCTCACAGTGATATCCCTATTTTGTGCTTCAAAGAGTGGAAGGATTTGTCGAAGTGCATCCTTCAGGCTATTGGCCGCTGCGACTGTGAGGGTCTCAGGCGCTGCCTGTGCGGATGATGCTGTCCAAACGGGCGTTGTCACTACCGTGAGGAACAACAAACCGCTCAATAGTAAATTTCGGCCTGTCATAAAGTACCTCCTGGTCATTGTGAGGGGGTTCATCATATGCCTAGAAATAAAACTGGTATTGTACGTTGATCCGGTTTTCAATGAGATCGCGCCCGAATCCGGGCTGGAGCTCAAACGGATACCGATCCGGGGCACGCCCGCCGCTTCCCACTGTGAGGTTGGAGTAGTCGATGACAAGCCGGTTGTTGTAGGTCCCGTCGAAGCTATAGTTGATGGAGGCGCCGAACTCCTTGGTCAGATCATCCTTCTGCTTGGTCGAAGGATCCAACACCCCATAACGTACGGCGAGTTCGAGCTTGCGAGGAATGACGTATTTCCCCACTTGCACATACCAGCCCCAGGCCTGGCCAAGATCCACCGGAGGGCCTGTGAACTGAGCTGCTGGAATAGTGTTCTGGTCGAACGGTTGGGTTCCGGCGTCTTTGTTCCGTACCCGCTGGTGCCGATAGTAGCCTTCAGACTGAAGGGACCAGCCTTGATATTTCCCAATGAAGTCTACTTCATAGGTCTGAAAATCGTAGATACCTCCACCGAGGAGCCTCCCATTCTGGGCAGCGGCTACAGCCTGTCGGTAGGCACGTTCCACGATGTCGGAGCGGGTGGAACTCAGATAGTTTTGAGCCGGGTCGTAGGCATAGCCGAAGCCAATGGCTGCCTGTGGCGCGCGCGAATTGAGGATGTCTCCCTGGCCATAGCCTGGATTGCCGGCGATCTTATACAGCAAGCGAGCCGTATACATGAGCTCGCCGCTCATGAAACGGGTGTCGTAGTTATAGGTTCTGGTTGTTGCTGCCGGAGGCCCGCCGGGTGTACCGGAAGGGGTTAGCACTGTTTGGCTGACAGAAGTCCCGTCTCGCCCGAGGTTTGGCCCCACCCCTCCCCAGATACCAAAGGCGTAGTTGAATGTGTATTGATCCTCATTGCTGAGGATATTGATTCCAACGTCGCGAGCGCTCTGAAGGTTGGAGGCGAACATATTCTGCACAATCATGTTATCTGCAAAGGTTGACGTGGCGGCCGAGCCGATGAGGGCGCGATTGAACCAGACTGTCTGCTGACCGGCCTGGATTGTCATCCATGGAATATGCCAGGAAGACACAAACGCGTCTTGAAGTACGGCTCGTCCGTTGCCTCCCTCTTGATTCCATGCGGTCTCGTCCATCGCCAGACTGACGTTGTAGCGAAAGTCTGGATCGAAGGCATACCCCATAAATTGGAGGCGAACACGAGGAACCGTAAACTGACTGGAATCGGCCTGACGTCTAAAGGCGCGAAACTCTACCTGGCCTCCCAGAATTTCTTCGTTCCTGGAGTTCCCGACCGTTCCCCAAGCCTCATTGAAGGTGCTGTAGGAGTAGCGCACTTGTGAAAGCAGGCGGAGCTTGAGCATGAACTTCTGTCCGACGCGGATATTAAGTCCATTATTCACGTCGATATTAAAGTTTGGCTTTGAGACACGCTCCTTGACCTCCAAGGACTTGAGGCCCTTGTTGTACTCCTCCTCGGTAATGATTCCCTTAAGATAGAGGTACTTCAAGCCAGGGTCTTCGCCGGCATAGTACTCCCACTTGCCGTCTTTCTTGACCAGTTGCCCCTCCTCAACTGCTTGGGCCTCTGGTACGCGTGTGAAGGAGATCATCATGATGAGTAATAAGAGGACACCGAAAATTCTCATGTCGCTTCCCTCCATGACATGGGAACTTCCGGTGGTCCGGTCAGTTCTTAGGTTGACTGTTGAGTAGTGTGCCTTGCGCCTCCAGTAGTCTGGCCGGCGGTTCGTTCTCCTTTAGCTCCGACAACAATACTGTGCGGTCATATTCGTTTCCCCGTTAGGTGGGGCGTGAAGAGTTTTGGTCGATGCGGATCTTTTCTTTGCGCTCGATCTGGACCACTTTTGAATCGTGGATGACGATCTCCACCGATCCGAAGCGGATCTCTTGAATGGCTCGAAGGATGTTCTGCATCAGATGACGGTGCATCTCGTCGACGAGCTCGTTAGGATGTTGCGCGCGAATGTTCATATACTACTGTTCCGATCATGATTAAGTTATACAAATGTAAATTAAGTTAACTTAATTTGTCAACATAATAAAATACGAAAATATTTCTCGGTAAGTATTGATTCATTAAATAACACCAGAACTCGGTTACGCTTATCAATTTAAACATTGTGATCCATTATACTTGACATACAGCAAATATTATTGCTATTCAGTGGCCATGAAAATTCCGAAGCACCCGGCTAAAATGATCTCCAAGTACTCAAATCACCTCAAATCGCTCCGTATCAAAAAGGGTTTCTCGCAAGGCGAACTGGCGGCTCGTGCGGGCATCACGCGGCAGGCGGTGTCTTCAATTGAATCGAATTTGTATTTACCGACAACTGGTGTGGCTCTTCATCTGGCTTCGGCGCTGGCTTGTCGTGTTGAAGACCTCTTCAGCCTGACGCAAACCGAGGACATCGTTGAGGGCAAGTTAGTCGGTCATCTCCCGCCATGTGACATGAAGAGTTCACCCACGCGAGTCAAAGTCTCGACGGTAGGGTCAAAGAACGTCGTTCGACCTCTAGCGGAATTGGGCGAGATGCTGTCCTTTTCGATTCCCGCCGATGGCTATGTCGTCAAGACGCTAGATCAGACTGTGGGTGCGACGATTCGGGTGAAACTTTCTCGAGATCGCCAGGCCATTGAACAGGAAATTTCTGTTGCTGGTTGTGATCCTGCGATCTTTCTCGTCGGCGCGCATTTGCGACAGCGGAAGGATCAGACTTCTGTCATAGGCTGGACAATGGGGAGCATGACGGCGCTTCGGGCCTTGCAGCAGGGTGAGGTTCATGTGGCAGGTGTGCACCTGTTCGATCCGGTGACCGGGGAGTCAAATCTGCCATTTCTTCGGAGAGTATTGAAAGGTTCGAACTATGAGGTTGTCACGTTTGCAACCTGGGAAGAGGGTTTGCTCGTTCGAGCCGGTAATCCCAAGTCTATCCGTACAGTCAGCGAAGTGGCTGATCCGTCAGTCACCCTCGTGAATCGGGAAGAGGGAGCCGGAGCCAGGCTGTTGCTCGATCAACAGTTGCGCGTTGCGGGAATAAATTCAGATCAGGTAAAAGGCTATGGCACAATCGCCGCTTCACATTTCGACATCGCACGTGCGATTGCAAACCGCCAGGCGGATGTCGGAGTCGGTATTCGATCCGCGGCGCAACTCTACCAGCTCGATTTCGTACCGCTTCAAGCTGCGCGCTACGACCTAGTTGTGCCCAAAGCCTATCTGAAGTCCCATCCGACGCTATCCCATTTGTTCGAGACCATCGTCAGCCGCCCGTTTCGCAATGAGATCGAGGCACTGGGCGGATATGACACCAGTGAAACAGGAAAGCTCCATGCATTGCGTGTCGGCTGAGGGAGATATGGAGACTATCGCGTTGTGAGAAGCACGAAGAGAAACAAGAGTGGAGTAGCCGGAGGCATCAGAAGCAGGTGGTGCGTCTGCCTGAGCGTTTTTCTCTTTTTTGTAGGAGCGGGCTCGGTGAAGGCCGTCGAGTATGGTGAAATGGTGCAGAAAGACGGCAAGTGGGTGTTTCAGAGCACGGAGGATCCCGTGTTCAAACTTATGCGCGATAAAGGGCTGATCACGAACGAGGAATATTTTAAAGCGTCAGCACAGACAGGAAAGAACTGGAAGGAAACAGCTGACGCCGTACTCATCTGGGAGAGAGAGACCAAGTGGAACAGGTATCTCAAGACAGCCATGCATTTACCCGACTGGGTCGATCTGGGCATCGAAAACCGGACGCGGTTCGAAAGTTACGATCATCCATGGCGATCCAACCAGACCGCTGGAAATGGGCAGACGGATTCCCAGGCGATCGTCCGGTCCAGAGTGCGCTTTGGATTGGGCAATGGCCCCTTCCGGTTTCTCTTCGAAGGGCAGGATGCACGGGCCTACTGGAACGGTAATCCGGGGGACTTCGTGAATAATACGACGGTCAACGAATGGGATATTCTGCAGTTATTCGGGTCTGCGACCCTGGACAACGTCGGGGGGAGTGGATTGCGCACGGACTTGCATTTCGGCCGGATGACCCTGGATTTCGGAATGCGTCGGTACATCGCCCGCAACGATTTTCGAAATACCACGAATGCTTTCGATGGGGTCCATTGGCAAATCGGCCAGGGCAAGCTCTGGCGGTTCAGGGCCTTTTTGGTAGAACCAGTCATTCGGAATATGGTGTCACTCGACGAAGAGACTGCGAGAAGTGTGTTCTGGGGAACCTACGCGGAGAGTGAGCATTTCTCCTGGTTCAAGGCGAATGTGTTTTATTTCGGATTAAATGATCAACAACCCCGCAATAGAGCCCTTCACCGTACCTATAGCACGTACGGCCTTCGCCTGTTCAAGTCTCCCGCGGTCGGCGAATTCGATTATGAGTTTGAAGGGGCGATTCAGACGGGGCACTTAGGCAACGTCGAGCATTTTGCCTATAACCCGAACGTTGAAGCCGGGTATACGTTCAAACTGCCTTGGAGCCCTCGCTTTTTGGTGCAATATAGCTATGCCAGCGGCACGAATACCCCGGGGGGAAGCCAGGATGGAAACTTTGATTTCCTGTTCGGTGCCCGTAACTTTGATTTCATGCCCACGGGAAATTTCGGACCGTGGAACCGGTCCAACATCAGTTCTCCCGGTTGGAGGCTGATTGTCCAACCTGCCCCCGGTTGGACAATGCAAGTCAAACAACGGTTTTGGTATCTGGCCCAAGCGCAGGGGCCATACGTGGCTGGTGCATTACAGGATCCCGCGGGAGGGTCAGGAAACTATCTCGGCCATGATGTGCAATTACGCCTGCAATGGGCCATCAGCAGTAACCTGGACTTTGATGTCGGCTATGACCATTGGTTCAAGGGATCCTATTTCGACAGCCCCGTCATCCTTGCCCAAATGCCCGCTGGGGGAAACAAGGATACGGATTATTTTTATTTTCAGATGAAGATCAGACTGTAGGAGAGGTGGCCTATGTGGAAAGTCCTCATCGCGTTGTGCCTTGTCATGACGGGCGCCAACCTTGCGATCGCCGAGCAGATTACGATTGCCGCGGCGGCAAATTTGAATTTCGCTTTCAGAGAAATTGCGACGGAGTATGAAAAATCGAGCGGCAATCAGGTGAGGCTGACCTTCGGATCATCCGGAAATTTCTACTCGCAGATTCAAAATGGTGCGCCCTTTGACCTCTTCTTTTCGGCCGACATCGAGTATCCCCAGAAATTGGAAGAGGCCGGCCTGACCGTTCCTGGTTCGCTCTATCAATATGCTGTTGGACGGATTGTCTTATGGACGGGGCATGAGTCGCGCATCGATGTCACCAAAGGAATGGAGGCGTTGCGTGAGCCGACCGTCAAGAAAGTCGCCATTGCCAATCCCAAGCATGCGCCCTATGGAAGGGCGGCTGTGGCTGCGATGGAATATTTCAAGGTCTATGACCAGGTCAAAGACAAGCTTGTACTAGGAGAAAATATCTCACAGGCGGCACAGTTTATCGAATCGGGGGCCTGCGACATCGGCATCATCGCATTGTCTCTGGCTGTGACTCCTGCCATGAAATCGAAGGGGATGTATTGGGAGATTCCGGTTGGAGCCCATCTGCCTCTTGAACAGGCTGTCGTGGTCCTGAAGTCGTCGAAGCAACAGGAGTCTGCGGAACAGTTCCTTGCCTTCCTCAAAGGGGAACGAGGACAGGAGATTATGAAGCGCCATGGATTCACGCAGCCCAACTAAGCAATGGGCGAAGGTGAGCTGGTTGACCCTGATCGTGGTCAGCGTTGGCTGTTCGCAAGCAGTTCTGTTAATCCACGAGACAGAACAAGGTGGCGTGGTGACCTACCTCTTTAAGGAAGACCAGGGTGGCTCGATGGGATCCCCACATCGCAGGGATGCCTTAAAGGTCATCGAAACAAAATGCCCTTCGGGCTACAGCATCCTCAAGGATGGGGAAGTGCAGGGGTACAGCAGTATGTCCAGTGTACAAGGGGCGGAAGGGGAAGCCACCGGCCGACGCTGGGGGATTCAGTTCCAATGCAAGTAGCAAGGAGAAGCTTCTATGCACTGCTGTATCTCATGAGTGTGGCCACAGCCTTGATCGCGGTTACGACTGCATCGGCTGAAGATATGCCACAGATGCAGCATCGTCAGGTTGACCCTGCTTCTCACAAAGGATCGTGTCATGCGGCAATTCAGGGGCCAGGTTCTCTTGATGGATTAGAAAGCGTGCAGATTGAAACGTCCGATATCACCCGTCACGAGCAATTTTTTGAATCCGTCTTGAGAGCGCCGGTGGCCCTGCACATGGATCATCCGCAAAGGGACAGTCTCCGTGGCTATTGTTACCGGGGTCTCTTGATAATGGTTCGGCAGGATTTGCGAGCAGCGCATCCGACGGGCTGGGTGCAAATCAATTTCACGGTTTCGGACGTTGCCTCCATACAGAACGAACTCGAGCAGGCCTATCGGGCGTCCCCTGTCTATCAATTGAGCGAAGATGCTCGCGCAAAGATTGTCCGCTTTCGGTTGAAGCCAGACGTGATGCGAGGAAACCGTCAGGTGATAAGGCTGGAGGTTGCCGGTCCGGAGGGATTTATGATCGGCTTCGATCAAGACAAGTAGAGAGCCGACTGAGATGTATGAAATGGAAGACAGAAAGTCTTCAGCCATCTTAACAAGGAGGGCACCATGAAACTTAGCGCGCGAAACCAGTTCCAGGGCACGGTGACAAAAATTACGGAAGGACAGGCCATGGCCGAAGTGACGGTGAAAGTCGGCACGCTCGAATTTGTGGCGGCAATTACAGAGGGATCGGTCAAGAACATGGGATTGAAGATCAACGACTCCGTGCTGGTCGCTGTGAAAGCCACGGAAGTCATGATCGGCAAATAGTGTGCGGTAATTTTCCAGCTTGCAGCGTCTTACCGTTGTGCCGGTTTCGGTAGGGAAGACTGCAGACAAAGGCGGAACCGTGAATTGGTTGGCGATCTGGGTCACCTTCAAACTGGCCTGCTTGACGGCCAGTGTTCTGCTGGTCGTCGGGCTGCCGATCGCCTACTGGCTCACTTTTTCGAAGCGGCGCTGGAAATTCATTGTCGAGTCGGTGGTCGCGTTGCCGCTCGTGCTGCCTCCGACGGTGCTGGGCTTTTATATTCTCGTCGCGATAGGCCCGCACAGCCCGGTTGGTCGATTCTATACCGACCTAGTCGGGCATCCTCTTCCCTTTACGTTCGAGGGTTTGCTCGTCGCGTCAATTTTCTACAGTTTACCATTTGCCGTACAACCCTTCGCCACAGCCTTCGAGCAGGTCGATCGCCGATTGATTGAAACATCCTGGACACTCGGGGTCTCCAAACTCAAGACCTTCTTTCACCTGATCGTTCCGCTGTCTACAGCAGGCCTCATCACCGGTGTTGTGTTGAGCTTCGCCCATACGCTCGGAGAGTTCGGCGTGGTGCTTATGGTCGGTGGCAACATCGAGGGGGAGACGCGCACCATTTCAATCGATATTTACGATGAGGTGCAGGCCCTCAACTATGCCGGAGCAGCCAAGACGGCGCTGTTGTTGCTTGCAGTCTCCTATGGAGTGCTGCTGTTGGTCTACGCGGTGAACCGAAAGGTCTGGGTTGTATGGCCGCAGCGTTGACGGTTGATTGCCGAAAGACCTTTCCCGGCCGGTTCTTCATGTCGGCACAGCTCACGCTGCCGCCAGATCCCCCGTGCGTGCTGATTCTTTTCGGGCCCTCTGGATCGGGGAAAACAACTCTGTTGCGTTGTCTTGCCGGGTTGGAATGGCCGGAAGAGGGACGGATTCAGTTCGGCTCGACGACCTGGGTTGATACAGCGTCCAACGTTCGCCTTGCGCCGCAAGTTCGGAGGATCGGTTACATGCCGCAGGACTATGCGCTGTTTCCCACGCATACGGTGGCCGGCAACATTGAATATGGATTGAGCGATTTGTCGGCTGAGGCGCGGAAGGAGCGTGTTCGTGAACTGATCGAATTATTCCAACTTCAGGGACTTGAACAGGCTAACCCGACGCAGTTGTCCGGTGGGCAACAACAACGTGTGGCGCTTGCGCGCGCGATCGCCCGCCGACCGCAATTCTTGTTACTCGACGAACCCCTGTCGGCCTTGGATGCGCCGACACGCGCAAAGCTCTGCAGCGAGTTACGCCTGCTGCTCAAGCAGTTGGCAATCCCGGCGGTGGTTGTGACGCACGACTGGGCGGAGGCCTTGACGTTGGGCGATGTGATTGCGGTGATGCAGGGTGGAACGATATTGCAAACCGATTCGCCGCAGGAGGTGTTTTCCAGGCCGGTCAATGCGGAGGTGGCGAAGATCGTCGGAATTGAAACCGTCGTGCAGGGTCAAGTGATCGCGAGCGACGATGGGCTGGCGACCGTGTCGGTGAATGGGACGAGCTTGAAAGGATTAGGAGCGAACGTGAGCGGCTCGCCTGTGTACGTCTGCATTCGGGCGGAAGATGTCCTGCTCGAGCAGGCGGGGAGTGGCATCACCAGCGCGCGAAATCGGCTGTCCGGCTTGGTGACCGAGGTGCTGCCTCAGGGTGTCATGATGACGGTCACGGTCGATTGCGGGTTTCCCTTGCGGGCCATGATTACGCGGGGGGCCGGAAAGGAACTTGGCCTCAAGATAGGTTCAACCGTGGTGGCGACGATCAAGGCTGGCGCAGTGCATTTAGTGCCGCGATCTGTGTGAAGATGGCAGGATGCTGAAAAAGGCTGCCAGCTTCGTTCTCGACTCATCGAAATCCTCAACGCACCCCTGAGGGGGTACGCCTCCGGTTGCGATTCGTCTGCGGCCTTGCGAGACAGCCTTTTTGAGCGTCCTGCTTGAGATAGGATTCCCGTCTCGGTTCGCGCTGCTGTTATGCGAGTTAAGCTGAAGTCAGTTCAGAATCGCGCCAGGAGGCCGATGCCGACGTTCGTGTCATTAATGACATTCGACTCAAAACTTTGCTTTCGGCCGGAACGCTGGATCCCTCCGAATCCCTGGATTGACTCTGTCAGGCGATAGGTCAGAGTTATTTCACCCTGGTAGATGTTTTCATAGGCGCCGTTTCGCTCATCGTCGGCGAGACTACTGGTCCAGATGTTATGTTCGAAATGAAATGCGGTGAGGAGCGAGAGCCGCTCGGTCAATTCCACATCCACATCCGCGGAGACGTAGTGGTTGATATAGGACGTATCGTCCTCGAATTGCGGTTGCTTGCGTCCCTCCGCAAGTCCGCGTTCGTAATGGTAGCTGAGCCCGAACTTGAACTTCGGGGCGAAGCGCCAATCCACATGGGAGCCGATCGTCCAGAAGTTCGTGTCACGTTCTGAAAAAGCTTCGTTGTAGCGCCGCATACCGTACCGGCTGAGCAGTCGGAGGGAGAGATCCGGCGTCACATCGTGAATGAGGCGGGTGGACCAGATGTAACTGGTGAATCTCTCGGCCGTCAGTTGTTGCTGGCCTGACTGACGCTCCTCGTTGTTCCCGAGAAACTGATCCGGGGCATAGTAAAACCTCGCCTGAACACGGGTGCTGGGGGAAAGGTCCTGAATGGCCTGGAGTCGCAACGTGCCGTGGTTGAACTGCGGATTGTCCGTGAAGATGAAGCCCTGGCCCTGCATGTTCAGGTCGAGCCTTCCAAGATTGTTCGTTGAGGACCGCGTGATATTGGCCAACGGTTCGAATACCATGTCCGATCCCTGATTCGTCAGTGTCGAATCAATGGCCGGTTGGGTTGGGTCGCTGTCCCGACTCAAACGTCGGGCGGCGGAAAACAGGCCGACGTCATCGGTATAGAAAAGGGTTCCTTGCGTGTCCACTGACCAGTCCACTTCCGAAGAAGCCAGCCCCGGTGCGAGGAAGAGGCTGATGAGCATGATGAGGAACGAGATAGTCTGCGGATTTCCACATCCTGTCCGAGATAATTGCCGGCTGCTCCGGTCTGGTTCTGTCATCCGAAACCAATCCATGCGTCGTGGGCAAGATACCAAGCGCGCCACTTCAGTATCAAATCGACCTCTCTCAGTATTTGCGTCTCTATGCGCATACCTATAGAGCGGATATTCGATCGAAAAATGGCCCGAAGATTTACGTGATGGTGTACCCGGGCTGGTCGGATCGCTGGTTCTAAGCGTAGTCGCTAAATTCCGCGAAGTCGTGCGACCGAATTTCGACAGGCTGTATGCCTGCCTGGCTGGATCTCAGGAACGAACCAAGGGAAAAAATAAATAAAGAAAGGTCAAGAAAAATATTCGCAAACTTCTCTCCCCAAATTCTGTGGATAACTCTGTTCATAAGACGATCCTGCCATGAAAATACAGCACATTTCTTTATCGGCAACAGGTCATTGCCTAAAAAATAAGCATTGATCGTAAGGAGAGGACACACCACAACATATAGGGGTACTTCCTGAAAAATAAGTTTAAAACACCTAAACATAGATAACGACGGGCAGTTGGTGCATCGCAATTGTGAAATGCCGCACTGGGAGATCGATTTGATAGTGAGTTATACACAGACCCTTTTCCCAGTATGGAGTTTTCACTCCATTATAAGGAGTCCCATTGAAGTGCCTTGACAGGCGGTTGCAGTATGTGTAACCATTGGTTACATCATGAAGCCGACTGATCTAAAACATGTTCGAGAAGAGCTGGGCCTTACGCAACAGCAATTGGCTGACAGGTTGCGGACGACTCGTGTATCAGTCGCGCGCTACGAGGCGGGAATGCGCCGTATCCCCGGAATGGTCAAGGTCACGTTGGATCAGCTGAAACGATCATCTGAAATTCCCATGGCCGGGATGGTGGCAGCCGGTTTGCCGATCGAACCGGTGCAACAATCGGAGCTCATCGAGGTCCCTCCCAGTATGTTACGTGGCGGGGAGACATTTGCGCTCCGCGTCAAAGGGGACTCGATGAAAGACGACGGCATTCTACCGGGCGACCTGGTCGTGGTGCGGAAGCAGGAAACGGCAAGAAATGGGCAAACGGTGGTGGCGCTGGTGAATCATGAAGCTACGGTCAAGACCTATTTCAAAAAAGACTCGCACATCGAGCTGCATCCGGCTAATGAAGCAATGCAGCCAATTATCGTAAAACCGTCGGACACATTTCATATCGAAGGACTTCTCATCGGCGTGATCCGACATTGTACAATCTAACAACTACTAATGAGAGGAAGGAGGGTACGATGGTTACAGCAGACAAATCTTTTGGGGCACGGAGGCTTGTTGAGATGAAACGGACGGTGGACTCATTGAATGACGAGCTACGTGAGCTGCATGGGGAACTGTCTCGAGCCAAAACGAAGACGTTCGCGGCTTGGTGGTGGCGGAATCTGATGAGACTCAAACACGGACAGAAGTTCATGTCAGCTGTCTGTAATCGGCGCGCTCGTCCGAACACAAGAATGCTGCTCCATGCTGACTCAAGATTGTAAGACGAGCAATCCAGTCGTTGGTACCTGTGCAGACTGTGGGGCGATGGTCCAACGACGAATTGCCTGTGTTGACAGCAGAACTCACGCAACGGTCGAACTCTGCGATCGTTGTTACTGTGTGGCTCTGCAGCGCCAGGTCTTCACGGGTGGATGTTGCGAGTAGAGAAAGAGGTGATTCCTATCCCCGCTTGAGTTCCACAGAACCAGATTCTGTGATTTTCGTAGTACCATCCAATTCAACAGCGATGTGCTTCCCTTGTGCTAAGTGCTGCAAGGCCGATCCGATCTCGTCGGTATTTGTATTCCCTTGATAGAAGTGGCTGTAGAGCGCACCCCACTTCGCTGAGCCGTTCTCCGCCAGATACCTCAATACAGCTTGTTGAAGGTCCGATGTTTGAATTGCCATGACTTCTCGAACCGGTTCGATGGGGTATTAAGTAGTCTCTTCCAATAGCACAATTGCTGAAGCCCATAGCCTGGGGTTCACCCTAGCGGCCGCATTCTTCCGACACATCCACATCAGGTTCAGGCTCCAAGCAGAACCAAATTGGATCCCCGCCTTGTGAAATGTCTTCGTGACATTGGACATTTTGTTCTAGGACAGACAACTCGTCGTCTTCGATAAGAACTCAATAAAAGCAGGTTGAGCAAGGTGTTTACTCCAATGGCTGGACAAGCCGGGTGTGAGCTTAATGGATCGCGAAGAGGAGTCATTCCTTATCTCTTTGAAAAATGGTTCAAAATATATTTGTCTCAGATGGCATTGCCTTTGCTCTAGCCTTTATTCAAACAAAAGACCTGTCCTCGCATGGCGGTGGAGGGAAACAAGGGGGGTGATATGAACACTCATTTATTGGCAATACTGACCATCGTGGTGCTGGGTTTTGGTGCCTGGATAGTGGGCCAGTGAAATCCGAGGAAAGCCTCCGAAGCTTCAGCGAACGAGGATTGCGACGGAAAGTTCCGCATTCGTATCGGGATGCCTCGCGCAAAAAGCGCGGGAAGTTACTGCGTTGCCGCCAATGGAAGTGTGAAGGTGAACGTGCTTCCCTTTCCAACGTCTGATGTCATCCAAATACCTCCCTTATGAGCTTCGACGATCCACTTGGCGACAAAAAGGCCGAGCCCGAGTCCGCTTCTATCATTCATTGTCAGCTTCGTGAACCTCTCGTAAATTCGCTGTCTATCTTGTGGAGGAATCCCGGGTCCATTGTCGGCTACCGAAATCGCAACATGACCTGCTTGTTTCCGTGCAGAGATTTTAATGGTCCCTCCTTTGGGAGTGAACTTCAGTGCGTTCCCGATCAGGTTGGATAGCACTTGAAAGAGCCTACTGCGATCTACTTCGGCAAATAGCGACTCCGTGCCTGTGTCCAGAGTCATTGAAAAGGATTTATTCAAAGCGACTTGAGCAAAGAGGTCCATGCATTCTTGCAGCAGAGCGCGAAGGTCGGTCCGTTCATAGTGAAGCGTGATCTTGTCATGGACCATCTGCTCTGCGTCTAGCAGGCTGGTAATGATCCGGTCCATGCCTGAAACACTCTCCTCGATGATTCTGAGCTGTTTGAGCAAACTCCCGGACTCAGCCGTGTCTTTACCCAGACCCCGTCGCATCGCATGAGTGGCTAATGAAATAGCGACGAGAGGATTTTTCAAGTCGTGACTAATAATCGCAATAAATTGATCTCTGGTAACAATGGCCGCTTGTGCTTCTTGGTCGATGTGGACTCGTTCCTCTTGCAGATTGCTGTCCGTCTTCTGACGTTCATATTCCAGCAGTGCTTCGACGAGCAAGCGTTGCTGAAAACGTTCCTTTGACCGGGCGCGATCTTCTTCGTCTCGTTCCGCTTGGAGAGCCTTATCAGACAGTTCTCGTTCCTGCTCCAACTTTGTTTCGAGCGCCGCTAGGACGGTGCTGTCCCCTGTGTCAAGTTGGTGCTGTTCCTTTTCGAGGTCTGTTTCAGCGCGTTGGCTTTCCCGGTCTTCATCGGTGGAAGCCCGCTTTGATTGAATGGCCTCGCTGGCTTCTTCCGCCACTTCCTGAAGTCTCTCGAAGTATTCGTCCGTTTTGTCGCGTTCCTGCTCTAAACTCTTGTCGGTCCTAGTGCGGAGTTCTTCGGCGGATGTCGTGTGTTGATGTTTCATGAACCAGCTTTTCCCATGTGACAAGTCGGCCTCTGCCAAAACGTGGTGGGCTCTGGTTGCGTCAGGATCGGATACGTCTTCCTAGGGATGACCCGGATGAGTCCTCCACTGGACGCGTCCATTTCGATTTCTTCTCTTCATATCACTACGCAGGCCAGCACGGGCGTGAGGAGCTTTCGACTGCGGCCGTCGAGCGAGGCCCTTCTCAGGGCGCGCGCTCCGGGAACAAAGAAAGCTCCTCACACCCTTGCATCGCTCAGTCAACCTCCGAGAATGCCTTCAGGAGGTCCCTATAACACAATTCGAGAGTTTCCTTTGCACCATCTGCTCCTTTGACCACGATGGAGAATGACTTACCATCATTGCTGAGCGTACCCCTCGCTTTAACCAGGTTCGCCGTAGCGTCGTCTTTGGGTCGCACAAACACAGGAATTTCACTGCCGGACCTGGCACAGGCAATGCGTGAACAGTTCGAACTGTGTCGAAGATCGAGGGTGTAGGTCGGGGATTCGAATGCTACCATGACAAGTTCCTCCAGATTGTGATGATGACCGCCAAAATGAATTGCCTTATGATCCGGATAGGTCTACGTCCAGGTCCATGTACACCTGTACGCTCCCCGCAGAGTTTTAGAACCTAGAGAATACCCTAGTTTTGAAGCGGCTAGTTTTGCGGTGTGAGGAGAATGCCGGAGCCAATGGCGGGTCTTCCGAAGAGATCCCATGCGTTGCCGCCGCGTAAGAAGATCTCGATCCATCGAACTTCATCCCCGTGACGCGTCGGCCAGCCGCTGCTTCCCGGAGCAAAAGCCAATTCACCATGCTGAACGGCGAAGGCACCATCACTCACCTTCGCCTCACGCTCACGATGATTGATGCAGAGGCCAATGCGCATGCCAGGGCGGACAAGCTTGGCCTCATAAGGGAGGGTCGTTTTGAGATTGCCGTAGCCATCGACATAGGCGATCACCGAGGAAGGGGGCGGCGGCACAGAGTTGGCGTCGATCTCGTCGCCCAAGGCCGTAGGCACCCCCATCGCGATAGCGGCAGCGGCTTGAGGAAAGACGTCCCGTGAACGGAACTGACTCCCTTCCGCAGGCGACGCTGCCCACCGCAATTTCGCTGCTGAGTCTTTAATAAAGGACAGGGCATAACCAGCATTGACCCCGATGACGCGGACACCCGTCGGAAGGCGTGCATAGGCCAAACGTTCTCCCGCATTCCCCGGTCTGGCCGTTTGGTCATCGTCGCGCGGCGCGACATTGTGATAGATCAAAGTCCCCGCTGGGGCGGGATTCAGACCCAGCTGGGCGATGCAGAAACCGGCGGCCAGCGTGCAAAAAGGAGGAACCGGAACGGGGAGGGGTTCGGCATCAGGCAGGTGGAGCTTAATGCGCTGAACGACTTCCGCGAAAGCCAAGTCACCTATTCCATAATCGGCGATGATATGCACTAGCACGTTTTACCTCTTCGGGACACGTCATACCTTACTCGAACGTACGATCGTTTACGGACAAGAGAAATGGTATCACAGAGGGAAGCAGTTTCCCCTGACGGTGGCGGGCATCGACGAATCTTTCGATAGACAAGGGGCTCCACCAGGGTTTCACACGTGATATGAATCGACTGGGCCTCAGGAAGGCAACACATGAAGGGCCAGCAGTGTTAATAGCTGAGCCCCAAAGAAAAGCACATGAGAACGTTGCATCTCGTATTGTTTGAAGATTTCATCAGCAATCATAAAAGCAGCCCACAGTCCTAACCCACAAGCAAACGCTGCATTTACTGCCAGTCCGTCAATGTCTCCGTCCTTGAGAGATGTCATGAGGGCCCATCCCAACAGGATGACCGCGAAGAGCTGCCACACCATGACACCGGAGAACAAACAAGCCGGCAACCAGACACCGGCCAAATATCTGGCCGTCGCCTTGGCAACCGGTTGAAAGTTCTGAGAAGCAAACTTCCATGTGATGGGAAAGATGCCTAACAGCCGGAAGCCATCAAAGAGATTTGTCAGGAACACCACAGAAAACCATAGGCTCCAGAACTCAAGAAGGCCAAGTTTGAGCGCAAACAGATGAACTTCCATGGACCCCCATACAAATTATCAGTACTTCTCATCGTCATGAGCTAGGAGTTTCCCCTATAGCGACGGCCCACGGCATGAACCCCTCGCTGAAGTACAACAGATATGCTAGGTGCTTTCCTAGCTACTTTTCCGTTGCACGGATGTAAATTGTATTCGAAACAGTTCAGACCGAATCCACGACATCCTCAGTGCGCAGCTTAGTACTGGAGGTTCGATATGACCCCATTCGTCAAAGGGCTCTTTGCCATCTCCGTTTGTGTCCTGTATGTCGGGGTATCTTGTGTACATGCCGCGCATCCGTCAGCTGAAAAACACGTGTCGGATGACAGGGGCTCTCAGGGGGATCAAGATTTAATCAAAGGTGATTCGACCCCCAAAAAGGGTGACGATGAGAAGGTTGACGATGCAAAGTTGAAGGCTGATACACAAAAGGCCAGAGACGAATTCGAGAAACGGAATGCGAAAGGTCAAAAACATACGGGTGAGAAAAGAGAAGGCAATCGTTAAAAAAACGCCGACGGTGAGAGCGCCATCTCTATCACGAGTCATGGCCGAGATGAGGGGGCCGCCGGTTTCCGGTTCGGGCATTCGAGGGTCGGCACTTCGGGTGACAGCTGAATTTCTTTCCCATCGTGACGAAGCCGGAGTCCCCTCCCAGCTTTCAGGGTATAGCGGGTGGTCTCCTGTCCAACATGGGTCTCAAGCACCTGCTCTTGGAACATGAGCTGAAATCGGAGGCAATCCAACACGTCCGGTAGGGCTGGGCTGAAATGTAGTTCACCATGATAATCACGCAGGCCTGCAAACCCATACACGAATATCATCCAGACTCCTCCCATGGCGGCGATATGGCACCCGTCTTTGACGTTCCCTGCCACATCGCCTAAATCCATGAGGGTCGCCACCCGGGCATACTCAAGGGCTTTTCCCATATCACCCACCTCGGCGGCCATAATGCTTTGAATGCAAGGAGAGAGAGACGAGTCTCCGGTGGTGATGGGATCATAAAATTCAAAGTTGCGTCGTTTCAGATCCGATGAAAACTCATGACCGAGCAGCAGCATCACAAGCACGAGATCGGCCTGCTTGATCACCTGATACCGATAGATCGTCAATGGATGAAAGTAGAGCAGCAGCGGATACTTTGTGGGGGATGTCCGTTCGAAATCCCAGGGTTCTTGGTCCAGAAATTGGTCATCCTGGGGCGTGATCTGGGTTCGTTCATCGAACGGAATGTACATCTGCTCGGCGGCTCGTTTCCATTCCGACACCTCCAGGAGATCCAGCCGTACCTTGTGCGTCAGTGCCGTAAATAAATCCGGTCGCTGCTCTCGGATCCTTTCCACTGTCTCTGCCGCGTACCGGAGATTTTCGCGTGCCATGAGATTGGTATAGGTATTGTTGTCGACCATCGTGCTGTACTCATCAGGGCCGGTCACGCAGTGGATACAGAACTGTCCCCCTTTGCGGGGTGAGTAAAAGCCGAGCGATCGCCACAGACGGGCCGTTTCCACCAACATCTCGGCCCCTTCTTCGAAGAGAAATTCATCGTCGCCTGTCGCATGCACGTATTTTTTCAAGGCATAGATGATGTCGGCATTGATGTGGTACTGCGCGGTTCCTGCGGCATAATAGGCCGACGCCTCCTCACCATTGATTGTCCTCCACGGGTACATCGCCCCGCGTTGATTCAACTGCCGTGCCCGTTCACGCGCCATGTCCAGCATGCCGTGACGGAATCGCAGGAGGTTTTTCGCGATGCGCGGGGCCGTATAAATCAGAAACGGGAGGACATAGATTTCACTGTCCCAAAAGTAGTGGCCCTCGTAGGCACCGCCGGTCAGGCCTTTTGCCGGTATGCCGGTATTCTCGGCCCGAGCGGCCGCCTGCAGAATGTGAAAAAGATTGAACCGAATGGCCTGTTGGACTGCCGTTGTTGACGCCTGCGCTCGCGCGGGATTTGTCGTGACTGTGATATTGCTCCGTTGCCAAAAGTCGTCCAAGTATCGCCTTTGGCTCGCTAGGAGGATGGGAAACCCGTCGACAACTGCTCGATCCATTGTGCGCTCCACTCGCGCACAGAGTTCCGCTGGAGGCGCGGTATGGCTCGTATGATAGGCCATATACTTGACGAGTGTAATCGGGCTGTTGGGCTCGGCCTCGATGGTCGCGACAACTTGACCTGCATCTTCCGTATAATGGGTTGCCCAGGTCGTTGGACACGTCGTCTCGAGTACATGGTCGATGGCGCAAGAGAGACTGAGGCCGCTCTTGTTCGTGGCATGACAAAGCACGATTCTTCGGCCTTTCGCATAACTCAATCGGTGTTGCAAGACTTTCTCAGTAAACACTTTGGCTTGCCTGGGGTCGGAATTGGATCGTCGCGGAACCGGCTCGTTGGCGATCATTTCAGCGGACAGCACAATGGGCGCAGCCGCATTCAACAGTGTCACCTGGTAGAAGATGGCCGCCAGATGTCGGTGTTCGAATGAGACAAGGCGGCGCGAGCTAATCCGAACTTGTTTTCCAGCCGGCGTTTCCCAAAGAATGTCACGATCAAGTGTCCCGGCCTGCATATTCAGTCGCCGGTCAAACTGCCGCACATTGGCATGAGGAAGCCAAAATGGCTCATCATCCACATACAGTTTGATGATCTTGGTGTCCGGGACATTGACAATCGTTTGTCCGGCCGTCGCAAGCCCATAGGCTTCTTCGGGATAGACGATCGGCCAGGCTTCATAAAAGCCATTGATGAACGTGCCGTTTTGACCGATCGGTCCCCCTTCCTC